>Ga0126377_10000181_pt1 | contig 35785 bp, 34 predicted proteins | sample PanSoiMetPlot_22_FD_92647 | JGI IMG/M metagenome (GOLD analysis project Ga0126377, IMG submission 92647) | Tropical forest soil microbial communities from Panama - MetaG Plot_22 | ecosystem: Environmental > Terrestrial > Soil > Tropical forest > Bulk soil | place: Panama | collected 2016-02-17 | reverse complement strand
TCCCCGCTATCGCGGGGCGAGTCCCCGCTATCGCGGGGCGAGGGCACTTACCGCACCGGCGACGTGTCGAGGACGCGCGTGAGACGCGTCAATGCGCCTAGCCTGGGACGCAATAGCTGATGGTGCAAAGGCCGCTGCGGCGGGCGCAACGGGAAAGCGCAATCCACTTGGCGTCGCCCACGAAGAAGGCCCGGCCATAAGCAACCGAGCGCAGGCCGACCGCCTGGCAGACGAATGTTTGTGCCGAGGCCTCGGACGCGGCAACCGCGATGAGCGCGGTCGCGAATGCGGCCGTAGCGAGAAATTTACCCATACCCAACCTCCTCCAGTTACCACCAATCCACGCTTTGACTCGTGGTGGAGGCAAAAAGAAGGCGGCGCTACCGATGCGTGCGCCCCAGCGCGCCGGCGCGCGCGGCAAGCCCGGTGATGGTGAGCAAAAAATCAGCGGCGTGCGGCGGATCTTGGGTGCTTGCTGAAAACTCCGAGGTGCCTTGCGTGGCGATGAAGCGGGCATAGCGGTACTCCCCCACCCCTCGAGCTGGCGCTTAAGGAAGGCGCGGCGCTCCCGGTCACCGGCCAGGCTTCCCAGATGCGGGTCGATGCGCTCGAGGAAGCAGCGTGTGCGGTCCACGCCGCGGCATGCGCCGCTCGTGGCGCGCATTTGCTTTTGCTCTATTGCGGTCATCCTGTTTCCGCTCCTTTGCAATGTGCGGTCGGGAGGATGACGAAAAGATGCGGCAATGAATGTCAACTACGCTTTGTAGTAGACAGCTTGGCATTCGGCAGAAATGGAATGAGCCGCGAGCGGCAAATTCGGCCCGCCTCCCTCCCATTGTGGACAGGCCGGCGCGAAGGGCCGGGGTGATGTCGGGCGTGATTCGTTGATAGACCGCACCTGCTTCCCACGTTGTTTTCGTTTTGGGAAGAGGAGTCGAGAGCGGGCGCGCGCGAATTTTGCACAACAGATGAGAGAACGCGCTCGCCAAATGCGGCCAGGCTTCGCTTGCCGCAAACTCAGGCTGCGGAGCGGCGTGCTACTGGCGGTCGGCGCCGCGAGAAACCACGTTGACGCGCGCCGCCCATTCCACGGGCACGTCGGGAATCGGCTTTTCGGTCGCGGAATAGAGCGAGTAGAGGCCCTCGGAGGCGCCACGCTGGATCTGCTTGATGAGGATGCGGCCGTCGGGAAGCCCGACCACGCAGAGGTGGCCGATGAGATCCGGCGTCACCGGCCGGCGCACGTCGTCGTAGAAGACGTACCAGCGGTTGAAAAACGGGCCCAGGCTATCGCCGCGAATCTCGACCGCCGCCGTGTTCTCCGCAAGTCCGACCGGTGGCGTGATCTCGTCGAGGTGCGAGGGCGGCACATCGTAGAAGTGCGCGGTGGCGCCCGCCCCAACATAACCGACCACCGGTACTTTCGGCGGAGGGGGCTCATCCCCCTCCGGGAACGGCTCGCGGCCGGTTAAGAGCCACTCCGGCGTCACGCCGAAGCGGCGCGCGTATTTCCTGGCCTCGTCCGGACCGTAGTCGCGCCCGCCCGGCGTTTCCGCGCGCTCGTGCGCGCCGTAGGTCGATACCGCAATGCCCATCGCCTTGGCGGCAAGCCGCGCCGACTTGTAGCGCTTCTCGCGCGCCATTCGTAGCCGCTCTCCACGGAGTGTGCGCATGGGGGCTCTCATAACGTGAATTCCATTACATGTGGTAGTTGGCGTTTGTAGTTGAAATGTAGTTAACTGCATAAAACTACGATTCGGGAGGAGTCATGGTGCTAGATTTGTTCGGCCTGCCACGGTCGCCACGCTCCCCCGCGGCCTCGCCATGGACCGAGAAGCGCCTGCGTTATTTGCGCCGGCGCTGGAGCGAAGGGGCGCGGGCGCGCGAGATCGGCGCGGAGCTAGGGGTCACCGCGAACGCGGTGATCGCGAAGATCCATCGTCTCGGCATTGCCCGCCTGTCGCCTTACGGCGGCGCGCCCGGACGGCGGCTGGCGCTGCAAAACATTCCGCGCACGGCGCGGCCACAATACGCCCGCCGGCGCGCCGTCTCCTCGCGCCGGCCGCGACCAGCGCCCCGGCCCCATAAGGGCGAGCGCGACGTCGAGAATGCGCGGCTCGACGCGCAGATCCCGCGTACTCAGCGCCGTTCGCTCTTTGCGCTCGGCGACGAGAGCTGCGGGTGACCGGTGGGCGATCCGACCTCTGCCGAGTTCTTCTTCTGCGGCGCGCACGTCGCGGCCGACAAGCCCTACTGCCCCGCGCACTGCGCGCGCGCCTATCGCCGACCGGGGACGCGAGCCCGCGATGCGGGCGCGCAGCGAGCGACAAACTCGGTCTGCTGCCTCCCCCGTTTACGGGGGAGGGGTGGGGAGGGGCGAACAAGCGCGGATCTTTCTGCATGCCCCTCCCTAACCCTCCCCCGCAAGCGGGGGAGGGGACATACCGAGCGCGGGGAGGGGAGCATGTCGAGTGTGCGGCGCGGATATCCATCCAACAGAACAGAAATGAAAATGCACCAACGCCAATCGGCAACAGACATGAAAACGATCCACCACCAATCAGCAGGAGAGCCAAGATGAGAGCAAGAGATGCGACCTGCGCGCGCTGCCGACGCCGGAGCGCCTGCGCCGCGCGGGCAAGGACGTCGCGCGCGGCAACTCAGGCCAGATCACCATGCGCGATGCCCCGCTCGAGCGCGCCTTTGCGCGCGGCGCGCTCACGGCCGAACAATATTCGGCAGGGCAGAAATATCGCCATCTGATCTCGGTCGGTCTCGGCGCCTATGCCGGGATTGCGAAGACGGAACGCCAGGTGTTTCACCGGCAGCGCTATCGCGAGGCGGTGCAGGTGCTGGGCAAGATCAGCTCGCACGTTTTGGAATGGGCGGTATGCAGGGAGTTCGGCCTCGAGCAAATCGGGCAGGCTTTGGGGTGGACGAGCCGCCCGCAAGCCTATGCGGCCGCGCTTGAGCGCATGAAAGCGGCGCTTGATGAGCTGTGCCGGCTATGGGGAATCGGCAACCGCGAGGGGTGAAACGAACGTATGAAGGCGCCCGGGGGGGGGGACCGCATTCCACAGACTTGCCACCTACGTATAATCGCGTAGTTGCACCCGATCGGTGCCCTGGCAAGCTCGCGTGGAGGCTTGGACCCGAGCCTCCATCCCAACGGACTAGCCCCGCTTTCAGCGGGGCTTTTATTTTCGATGGCCGGATCGGGAACGATCCAATCCGGCGAGTACCCGATCGTTACGAAAGCGTCCTCAGTCGTCGACGCGCCAATCGGTGCGCTCGGCGCCTTCGACTTACGAATCGCGGCGGGTTTGCTGCCCGCGGCGTGGCTCCAGGCTCTTCTCATGCGCCGCTGCGTCCTGGCTGAGCACCGTCTTGAATTCGGTCTCGAGCGCGGCGAGCGTTCCGAGCCACGCGGCTGCGTTGAGCAGGCGAGGGGCCCCGCCCGGCTCCGGGATATCCCGAAGGCTGTAGGCTTTTCGATCCGGCATTGCGCTGCTCCATCGTGCGGGCATCTTCGGCGCAAGTTGCGCACGAAGCCCTGTTCAGCTGCGCAGGCGAATGATGTTCCGGCATGGTTAAGCTGCGGTTAATGCTGCCGCGTGCGGCGCGGCCGCCGCCGCGCCAAGCTGCGGCCGCATCGAGGGAAAACGCAAAGCGCAAATTTTCGCTTGCCTCGCGTTACAAGAATCTTCCAGAAGCGCGCATTGAGCAAAATTGTGCCTGAATGCGTTCTGGAAGACGCGCTTGTGCGCGCGCATCATCACGTTAGATTGAGGAAAAGCGCCTTCGGGTCGAGGGGGGTTGAGGATATGCTGCGGCAGTTCTCGGCGCATCAAGGACCTGGAAGGTAGGGAGCATGCCTGCGATCTCAAATAAATATGTTTGCGCTGCAGCCTTTCTGGCTGCGTCCGTCACACTTGCGGCTTGTCTCGCTGCGACCCGCGCCGTCGCTCAGGGCGCCCCCGACTATGCCGCGATCATCGCCGCGCCCGATCGCACCGATGCCGACCGACAGACCGACAACCGGCGCGACCCGCTCAAGCTGCTCGTCTTCAGCGGTGTGCGTCCCGGCATGAAGGTGCTCGATATGGGCGCAGGCGGGGGCTACAGCTCGGAACTCATGGCGCGTGCTGCGGCGCCAGGCGGCACTGTCTATGCGCAAAACCCGGCGGACCTCGGCGAGCGCGCGAAGGCGAGGTTCGACGCGCGGCTGCAGACGCCGGGGGGAAAAGATATCGTGCGCGTGACGCGGCCGTTCGATGATCCGTTACCGGCTGACGTGGGCGAGCTCGATCTCATCACATTCCTGTTCTTCTATCATGATACGACCTACATGAACGTCGACCGCGCCGCGATGAACCGCAAACTCTACGCTGCGCTTAAGCCTGGCGGGCTTCTTATCATTGCCGATCATTCGGCACGTCCCGGAGATGGGACGTCTGTGGGCAAGACCTTCCATCGCATCGAGGAGGCGGCGCTGCGTCGCGAGGTCGAGGCGGCCGGGTTCAAGCTCGTAGGCGAAGGCGGCTTCTGGCGCCACCCGGAAGACGCCCGCGATTTCTCAATACAGCCGCCGCCCGGCAAGCCGGTGGACGAGTTCGTGTTGAAGTTCCAGAAGCCAATGTGAGCCTCGAGCGATTTCAGGGAGTCGCGTCGGCTTAGTAGTTTTCCAATTAGTCCGGTGCGGATTCGTCGGCGTCACCGATCCGACGACCGCATTCGTAATTGAGAATGAAATATGGGACAGGAGGGTCAAAAATGTCTGATGCAACTCGTCTGCTTCTTTTTCGCATCGCGCTAATCGTCGTCGGCCTAACGTTTATATTTGGCATATACACGTTGGGCATTGTGTGGCCCTCGGGCTGGGCTTGGGGACAAGGGCATTCGCACTATCTGATGATGATCATTGGAGTGTATGCGACGCTGGGCGTATTCTTGCTCGTCGCATCGCAAGATCCCTATGCTCACAGGAGCCTTATCTGGTTCACTGTGTGGTCAAGCGTGGTTCACGCGGTGATCATGGGCGTTCAAGGCTTCACCGATGCGGCCGAACGCGGTCATTTGATCGGGGACGTGCCCGCGCTCTTCCTCGTCGCGATCATTCTAGCGGTGTTGATGCCGCGGACCGAGAAGGCCTTAGCATCGCCGGTGTGACGGCAAGACGTGGACCTGATGCGACGGGCTACAACGGTCCGCTTTCGGGGCCAAGCGAACGTGCATGGGCGTGTGGCCTCCGCCGCGTCAATCGCAATTGACCCATCTGAGACATTGCCCAAGCAAAATTTGTTGTGATGCACAAGCGCCGCCGTCTTCGGATGTGATAGCCTCGGCGGGCCCAAGGTCCGGGCTGGGAGACGGAAGTCCCATGACGCGACGGTATTTCCTTTTCTTGCTCAGTAGCAGCGCGGCTTGGCTATTGTCCGCGCGCGGTCATGCGGTTTCGCAGCCAGCCGCAAAGGTGGCCCGCATCGGTGTTCTGGTCTCCGCATCGGAGCCCCACCCGTTTGCCGATGCTCTACGGCATGGATTGCAAAATCTAGGCTACTCGGAAGGACGCAACATCACGTTGGACGTCCGCTACACTCAGGGGCGAAGCGATCTCGCTGCTCGATTTGCCGCCGAGCTTGTTAGGAGCGACGTCGCTATGATCGTCGCCCATTTTACACCCGCGGTGAGAGCCGCTATGGCGGCCACGAAGACCATTCCAATTGTGATGGTGGCGGGCGCGCCACTACAATCCGGATTCATCAAGAGCCTGCATGAACCAGGTGGCAACGTCACCGGGCTCTCCGCCATGGACGCCGAGCTCGGCGGCAAGCGCATCCAGCTGTTGAGCGATCTCATTCCGAAGCTCGCTTGTGTCGGCGTGCTCGCAACCACGCCGACCACTGATCCGTTTAGTCGCCCGTTTGTGGCGGACATTCAGGCCGCGGGCTCGGCGCTCAACGTGCGGGTCGCGCCGGTGCTAATCGGCGGCCCCAGCGAGCTGGAGGAGGCTTTTTCCGACCTGGCTAAGGAGGGGGCGCAGGCCGTCATTGTCCAAGGATTTTTTGGACCCTATTCAAAACGGATTGCGCAGCTAGCGATCGGCCACCGCATTGGGTACATGTCGAACGAGCGCAGTACCGTGGTGGACGGAGGATTAGCTTCGATGTCCGCTAGTTTTCCCCTGCTGTATGAGTATGCCGCGGTCTATGTCGATAAGCTTCTCAAAGGGGCCAATCCGGCCAGCTTGCCGGTTGAGCAACCTTCCAAATTTCAGGTGACGGTCAACAGCAAGACGGCGCAGGCGCTGGGATTATCCCTTTCGCCGATCTTGCTCGCGCAAGTCGATGAGGTGATCGAATAGAGCGGAATTTCTGCGCCGCGTATGTCGCCTAGTGGAAGGCTTTCGGGGCCAAGCGGGCCTGCATGGGCGTGTGGCTTTATAGGGCCGATAACTCGCTCTCAAGCGCGATCCGCTCATGCTCGTTGGCGTGGTATTTGATGCAGGGGTCGCGACGCCCCGCTGTTTCCTGCGCGACCAAGAACTCGATCACTTGCCGACGGACCCAGTAATCGACCAGATCAGCTGTTAGAAGCACGGGCGCAACATAGCGATTGAGAGGAGCCGATATCCTGTCCACGATCTGTCACTCCATGCGCGAAGGCGATAGGCCTCACCGTGCCGGAAACGCTGCTCGCGCGTGCCGACGAGGTGATCGAGTGATCTGAACGACAGGGAGGTTCAAAATGAAACTTCCCCGCCGACGATTTCTGCGTTTGGCCGCGAGTGCCGTCGCGCTGCCGGCCGTGTCGCGCTTCGCTCGGGCGCAGGTCTATCCATCGCGACCGGTCCGCATCATGGTCGGCTTTCCGCCCGGCGGCCCAGCCGACATTCTTGCGCGCTTGATCGGTCAGCGGCTGGCGGAGCGTCTCGGGCAGCCATTCATCGTCGAAAGCCGAGCGGGCGCCCAGGGGCAAATCGCCACCGAGGCAGTGACGCGCGCGCCCGCCGACGGCCACACGCTGCTTTTGGTCGTTCCCGGAAACGGGATCGCTCACCTGCTTTACGATAAGCTCAATTTCAATTTCATGCGCGACACTGCGCCGGTCGCGGGCATAAGCAATGGACCTCTTCTCATGGAAGTCGGTTCAACGACACCGGTCTATACGGTCCCCGAGTTCATTGCCTACACCAAAGAGAGACCAGGCAAGGTCAATTTTGCCTCGCCCGGGATTGGGTCGACGATCCAGCTGTGCGGCGAGCTGTTCAACATGATGACCGGCGTGAAGATGGTTCACGTGCCTTATCGAGGCAATGCCCCTGCACTGACCGATCTCGTCGCCGGTCAGGTGCAAATGATGTTCGCCGACACTCCGTCGTCCATCGAGCACGTCAAGGCTGGCAAACTACGCGCGTTGGCTGTGACCACAGCCGAGCGCCCGGAGATTCTGCCGGAACTACCGACCGTCAGCGAGTTCCTACCGGGCTTCGAGGCTAGTAATTGGTTCGGGATTGCCGCACCGAAGAACACAGCTCCCGAAATCATCGACAAGCTCAACAAGGAGATCAACGCAGCCCTTGCCGAACCCGACATTAAAGCGCGGCTCGCCGATCTAGGCGCGGCACCGCTTGCGGGTTCACCCGCCGATTTTGGACGATTCATCGCCACCGAAGCCGAGAGGTGGAGCAAGGTGATCCGCGCGGCCAACATCAGGCCCGAATGATGCCGCTCTCCACCGCGGCGACATTACATGTAGGTCGGCTGCATCAATCCGCCTTGGCCCCTGAGAACTCGATCACCTTGGCCCACTTCTCGGTTTCTTCGGCCATGAACTTGGCGAAGTCGGAGGAAGAACCAGGAAACACCGCAGCGCCAAGGTCGGCAAACCTCGCCTTCAACTTGGGATCGACAAGGCCCGCGTTGATCTCCTTGTTGAGCTTGTCGAGGATTTCGGCGGGCGTCTTCTTGGGCGCGCCAATGCCCTGCAGCGCGCTCGCTTCGTAGCCAGGCACGAACTCGCCCACGGTCGGGACGTCGGGCAATACCTCCGAACGCGTCGCGGTCGTCACCGCGAGCGGACGTAGCTTGCCCGCTCTGATGAATTCCATCGACTCAGGCACGGGGTTGAAGACGACCTGCACCTGTCCGGCCATCAGATCGGTCATCGCGGGCGCGCCACCGCGATAAGGCACATGGGTCATGTCGACCCCGGCCATCATTTTGAACAGCTCGCTGGCGACATGGATCGACGTGCCGACGCCGCCCGATCCGTAGCTGATCTTGCCGGGATTGGACTTCACATAGCTGATGAACTCGGCAACGGTCTTCGCCGGGAACGATGGATTGACCTGCATGACAAGGGGGTAGCGGATGATACCCGCGACCGGTGCGATGTCGCGCATGAAGTTGAAAGCGAGTTTGTCATAGAGCGTGGCGTTGATCGCGTTCGACGCCGTGACGAGGAGCAGCGTGTAACCGTCCGCGGGCGCGCGCACGACGGCTTCGGTGGCGATATTGGTGGCTGCCCCGGTCCGGTTTTCGATGACGAATTGCTGGCCGAGCCGCTCGGACAGCCATTGACCGATCAGGCGCGCGGTGATGTCGGTAGTGCCGCCGGCGGCAAAGCCGACGATCAAGTGCACCGGCCGCGTCGGATAGTCTTGCGCTCGCGCCAACTCTGATACGGCCGGCAGCGCAGCAGCGGCCGCCGTCAGATGCAGAAATTTCCGACGCGGAAGTTTCATTGGCACCCTTCCTTGCACGCGCATGATGCGAGCGTGGTCTAGACCGCACAAATGATGGTCTTTAGTGGGATGCCCGCCGATGGCATCAGCATGCCGCCAAAAAGGGGACTTCGGCACGTCCCGCTGGCCAGGCTCGAATTAGACTACATCAACCACGCGACTGGGCGGAAGAACCATGACCGTTGCTGGCGCAGCAAATTGGTCGCAATCAGCGCATAGCCGGCGCGACTTCGTGTCGCTGGCAAGCGGTCTGGCAAGTTGGGACGCCCTGAGCGGCGGATTTGCTCGGTTGGGTCGCCGTCACGAGCAGAAGATGCCGCCACCTACCTGATCGGACACCTCGCAACCCAATTGGGTCGGCGAGAACAAGGTGCCAAACCATTTACTCGTCAACGAACCATCGTTGTCGACCCAGGGGACCGCCGGCAGTTGCGGCAGGTAAGACGCATACGGCATCACTTTCGCAAGCGTCACTCTGCCCGGAAACCGTGCGAGGAAAACCTCATTCATTCCGCCGTCGAGTCCGCTGTAGATTGAGGCGGCTGGCACCTCGTCTTTAAGCAATTGCGCGTATTTGACCTCGTCGGCGCGTTGTTTCTCCAGCGCCCGCCGCGCGATTTTCGGATTCACGACAAAGGCGGGGCATTTGCCGGTGGGATTGAACACAAGAGGATTCGGCGAATTCGGGGCAGCTTGCGCATCGAATACATAGAGGCGATTACACACATCCACCTTGGGTTCGAGATGCGTCGCCTCGAAGTGATCGTTGCCGATCTTGAGCATCTTCCAGAAGGCCAACTGCGGATGAGTTCGATGCCGCGCCAGATTCGCCGGCGTCAAGCGGAACGGATAGGCCTGGACCTGGAATGACGGCCGGCCGAGGAGTGAGTCGCGCGCCAGCGCATAGATCTCGCTTATCTGTTCGTCGGTCATGGCATAGCAACCGCTCGACGAGCAGTCGCCGTGGATCATGAGCAGGCTGCCGTTGCGGTTGTTCGCTTTGTCGAAGCTGTTGGGGAAGCCCATGTTCATCGCAAGATAGTAGTTGGAATTGGGATTCATCAACTCGGGCGTAACTGTATAGAACCCCTCCGGAGCCTGACGGTCGCCCTCATGCAACTTCGGCCCAAGATCGCCCGACCACCGACAGATCGGAAAAATCTTGAGGAGCTGGAAATGGCCGCTGGTGTCCTGCTTCCAGACTTCGAGCTCCGCCTCTTCCTTGAAAATGCGCACAAGGATCGGCGAATGTTTCGGCATCTTCTTTTGTCGAAGCAGCGAGATCAGCTCGGGCGGCAACTCCTTTGTTGCTCTGGCCGGCAACTGATTGCTCTCTTCGCCAAGGGACGTGACCGGCGTCAATGCCGCGGCAAAAGCCGCCGCCAGCACAAGCGCACGGACCACCGTGGCGCGGATCATTGCTACAGCCCCCGACGTGGAATCTCTCCTATCTGAATGCGTGTAGTCGATGGCTTTCGTAGGGCAAATCCAGACCAGGTTTCCGCAAATGATGCTGACAAAACGGAGTGCAGCGGCACGATGCCCCGCGGGGCATCGGTCGTTGAGCTTGAGGTTGGGCTTAGGACAGGCGCTTGCGAGATAGTCCGCAAAGGCTCAGTAGCGAGCGGCGACGGTCGCCATCTGTGCAGCGTCCGATCTAACCGTGACCAATATAGTCCATCCGTCCACCGTCCACCGTCAGCACCTGTGCCGTAATCCAACCTGACTCCGGCGACGCTAGGAACACCACCGCATTGGCAATGTCTTCAGGTTCACCGATACGGCCCATCATCGCTCGTGCGGCGAAGTTTTTCGCCGTCCCCGGCCAGTCCGCTGCGCCGCGGCCGCGCTGCGTCATGTCGGTGCGGACGAATCCCGGCGCCACGGCGTTCACGCTGATGCCATGCTGGCCGAGCTCCATAGCAAAGCGCCGCGTGAGAATCAGCACCTCCGCCTTCGTTGCCGCATAAAACGCATTCCCCGAGAGCGCCGTGCCGATCCCCGCGATCGAGGCCACGTTGACGATCCGGCCGTAGCGCTGCGCCCGCATGCTCCCGATCACCGCGCGCGTGGCGTGGATCAGGCCGTCCACGTTGACTTGGCGCATGCGGGCGACCTGCTCAGGATCATAGGTATCCAGCGTGCCCTGCCAACTCACGCCGGCGTTGTTCACCAGGATAGTCACCGGACCGAGCTCTGCTTCGGTGCGGGCGACCATCGCCCCGACCGCGGCCATCTCGGCGACGTCTGCCGCTACCGCGATAGCCCGTCCGCCCGCGGCCACAATCTCGCCGACCAGGGCCTCGGCGGCATCGGCATGCACCGCATGGTTCACGCACACTGCGGCGCCCCGTTGCGCCAGGAGCCGCGCCGTTGCTCGGCCGATACCGCGGCCACCGCCCGTCACCACCGCCACTTGGTTGCGCCATTCCATCATGTTGCCTTTTCATAGGACGGATCGGGTCACCCTGCGCGCGCGTACGCTTGGTCGATCAACCGAACGACCCGCGCGCAGTCGTGCACGCTGATCTTTGGCGCTTCGCCTCGCTGCCAGCGGTCGAGCGCATCGCGCAGAGCAGTGAAATAGAGCGGTGTGGCGCTCGCGCTCGGGAAGATCTCGTCGCCATTGGCAGTCGCGAGCTTCATGATCCCGTCCTTCATCGTGAGGATGGCGTCGCGGCCTGCGATCTTCCACTCGCCGTCGGTCCCGTCACGGGGGAAGCCATTTCCGACCTCGACGGTACCGAGAATGCCGCTCGCCGAGCGCACGGTTACCGATGCGTAGTCTTCAACCGGGTGTTCATGCGCGCGACGGCTGAGTTGCGCGCCGGTCACTTGCGCCTCCTCGCCGGTCAGGTGAAGGAACATATCCAAGCCGTGCGGGCACAGGTTTCGCAGGCATCCGCCGCCGGCCTGCGCAGGATCGAGCATCCAGGCGCAATCCCAGGCTTGGTAGCGTGCCGGGCCCGGCCGGTTGATCCGAACGTAGATGTGCGACAGCGGGCCGAGGCGCCCCGCCGCGAGCAGCTCGCCGGCGCGTGCGGCGAAGGGCCCGTAGCGCTGCGCCAGCGGCACAGCGACGAACGCATTGAGCCGAGCTGCCTTGGCGGCGACCGCCTCCACTTCTCGCGCGCTTATCCCCATCGGCTTCTCCATCAGGAAGGGATAACCCAGATCGAGCAGGTCGTGGGCGATCTGGGCCATTTGGCAGTGCCGTCCCAGCGCCACGACGAAGTTTGGACGGGTCGTCGCTAGCATCTTTCGGTAATCCGTGAAGGTTGGCGGGCTCCCCAGCTCGGCGGCGCGTTTTGCGACAAGACCGCCGTCGAAGTCCTGGATGGCGACCAGCTCCACGTCCGGCATGGCGATGAGATGACGCAGGTACGCGGCATCGTTGAGCGCATGCCAATGGCTAACCTCGATCGCGGCGACGCGAATCGTCATGACGTCCTCTTCGTGGCTGCGTGTTCCCTTTGGCAGTGCGCGCCATATTGCGCGAATTTACGTCAGCTGTGAAAGGCGAACCGGACTTAGCTGGAGCGGTCGGGTCGGTTGGCCGCGCTGCTTTTGAGCCGAACCGGACATCAGGCGCCGTTTTTTTGGTGCGACGCACGGTTCTGAACCCTCTCCAAGACCTGGTATGCTTGGTTCGTGACCATTGGCCTTGGGGAAAGCTCATGAGGCGGCGGGAATTCATCACGCTTCTAGGCAGCGGTGTAGCGGGATGGCCGCTCGCCGCGGACGCCCAGCAGCCAGTCATCCCAGTGATCGGGTTTCTCGACTCCACATCGCCAGACTCGTTCGTGGACCGTCTGCGCGCATTTCGCCAGGGCCTGAAGGAGACCGGCTATGTCGAGGGCGAAAACGTGGCGATCGAATACCGCTGGGCCGAGAGTCAAATCGATCGACTGCCGCAGCTGGCGGCCGAATTGGTTCGCCAGCGGGTCGCCGTGATCGTCGCCAACGCTCCCCCTGCAACGTTCGCGGCCAAGGCGGCAACGATAACGATCCCGATTGTGTTCGGTGTAGCCGAAGACCCGGTCACGCTTGGTCTTGTTGCCAGCCTCGCGCGGCCGGGCGGCAACCTGACGGGGACCAATTTCGTCTCACTCGAGTTGGCTGCAAAGCGCCTAGAACTCCTGCGTGAGCTGATGTCTGGTGCAACTCGCGTTGCCGTGCTCGTCAATCCGGACAATACTTCGATTACTGCGGCCACGCTGAGAGACATTGAAACCGCGGCTCGCGCCATGGGGCTGCAAATCCAGGTCCTCAACGCTAACACCAGTGGCGAGATCGATGCAGCCTTCGCGACTCTTGTGCGTGAGCGACCCGACGCGCTCTTCGTCGGCAGCAGCCCCTTCCTCACTGCCCGACGTGCTCAACTGGTTCAACTGACTGCGTACCTCGCGGTCCCCGCGACATATCCGGGGCGTCAATATACCGAAATCGGCGGGCTGATGAGCTACGGAGCGAGTCTGCCGGATGCCTATCGTCAGATGGGCGTTTATACCGGTCGCATCCTCAAGGGCGCGAGGCCTGCGGACTTGCCGGTCGTGCAGGCGAGCAAGTTCGAGCTGACCATCAACCCTCAGACCGCCAGGATGCTCGGTCTCACCATCCCGCCTACGCTGCTCGCCCGCGCCGACGAGGTGATCGAGTAAATCATTGCTACCGGTGCGCATCGTTTGTTGCAGTGCATGAGTCGGCTCCTGGCACAAAGCTGATCTACCGAGACGGCTGCCGCTTTGTCTGCTTTCGGGGCCAAGTGGACACGCGGGAAAGAACCAGCCGCATCGTCTCTGCGCCCCTTCGGATGCAAATTTGACGACGCGACGAAATTCGTTTTCGCCTTTTTCGCCCCAATCAACGAGGGGATCGGTCTTTCGAAGCTCGGCCACCTTTTCCGAAAACTTGTCCGTGAGCGTGTTTTCCATGGGCCCGGCAGCCGCAACCCAATTGGGCTGCGTTCCCGGCTCCTCGGTCAGCACGATGGCAACGCCCCGCGGTGGCTGCACGGATAATCCGATTTCGTTGACCAGCTCCTCGGCCGTTTTCAAAACGAGATACTCCATTGTTTCGCCGCGGGTCAGAGTATCCGGCACGGAGCCGCCCCGCAAAGGCAGTCCTCACGCTGAGGAGCCGCACGGCGACAGCGCGTCCGCGCGCATCTGTCCCATCGTGCGCGGCGTCTCGAAGCGTGGCCGCCGCAATCGGGCCGCCCTCATGGTTCGAGACGCCATAGCGCGTCGAAGACGCGCGTAAACGCGCTTAGGGCTCCTCACCATGAGGGCGGAGCGAAAGCACGGCGATGACGGCACGAAATTCGCAACCGGACTCGTCGACGGCCAATCCGCCGCCGGCACCGGAGCTCGTCTTCGATTACCGCGCGCGCGAGCAATTCTTCGGCTTCCATGCGCGAGGGGAGCGCTTCGCCTGCATCGTGACGCACCGCCGCGCCGGCAAGACGGTGGCGTGTATTCAGGCGCTGCAGCGCGCGGCGCTGACGTGTCCGCGCGTTCGCCCCCGCTTCGCCTCCGCGTCGCGCCGCGCCAGTTCCGGGCGCTCCACCCCCCTCTTTTGTGTTAAACAGGGTCGTGGACCCCCGCCGCCGCGATCAGTTGAAGCGAGAATTAAAGATGGCCGATCGGGCACATTGCCGAAGGCCGAGGGCATATTGAAAAGCAGCTGGCGATCATCGCCGAGCTCGAGCGCGATGGCCATGACAGCGCGTTGGCGAAAGAGCTTCTGGCGACGCTGCGCACCACGTTAAAGATGCACGAAGATCATCGCGAGCACATCATCCGCGAGCTTGACGCGTAGCCGTAGCTGCGACGCAGTAGTTAGGCCTGATTTTCAAATCAGGGACATTTCCCGGAACGAAGATAGTGACCGCGGTCGCCGGAATTGCCGGTCATCCGGAGGGTTTTTCGTCTTCGTCCTTGGGCTGGCATTGCTGTTGTTGCTGCAGCGTTGGCGAGGCGCCCGCATCCGGGCGGATGAGCGGCGGCGTGCTCCCCTGGTAGTCGTCGGCCAGGCGTTGCCAGACTTGCGCCATCTGCAGCAGCACGGTGCGCCTCTCGCCGAGGGGAAAGGTCGAGCCTACTTCAAGACATTCGGCCGCGAGGCGCCGATAGCGCGCGGACGGAGATTCGTAGTCTGCCATGACGGACCCTCTCGTGCCCCAACTGGCGTAAACCTCGTTCCCCTGCTGTTTGTTCCCTGCATCGGCCCTCGATGAACGAAATCCGGTCCGTTCGGCGGCCCCCCCCGCGGCTGTCCTACTTCCGCGCGCCCCGTTCGCACCGGAAAAGCGGTCCCACCGATCGATTTCGGGGCTTGAAATTGGGGGCAACCATCTGCCTTTTGCGAGTATGGAGTGTGGCGCAAGGGTTGGCGCTATGCCCGGCGATCCGAAAGAATGTCGTGCGCACGCAGCGCGATGCGAGGAGCTGGCCAAAACGGCCGATACCCCCGAGCACACGCGAATTTTGCTCAATCTCGCCAAGCAGTGGCGCCGGCTCGCCGACCAGTTGGACTACACTCAAGCGGCACTCAACGAACGCCGGACGCTTCCCAGGAGGCGCTAGGTCGCGCGCTTGAGCCATATCGCACGTGGCACCTTGCCGCAGATTGGGGAAAACGCCTCGCATGCATGAACCTTTTGCTGCGCCGGGCCGACTAACGAGCGGCTGGGTGGGTCGCATGTCCGTGTCCAGGCTCGCAGGGGGCTTCGTCGCGTTCGCCATCGGCGCTGCCGTGGTGACGGCGCTTGCCGCCAATCCCGACGAAAGGCCGCCGCCGATGAGTCCCGTCACGGGGCGCCCGGAAGCGAATGCGGCAACCGGGACGAATCCCGCAACCGGGGCGAAAAGCGATCGCCTCGCCATTCCCACCGTCAAATCGCGGCCGCTCAGCTGGGCCTGTCCGCAGGAGCCGTGGCCCTACGGCTGCCAGTGGCGGGACAAGCCCACGCGCAAGGTGGTACGCCCCTCGCGCCCGAGCTGAGCCGCGGCTTTCTGGGGACGGCGCGCGTCTTGCAGTTCGACGTCTTTGATGGGCCTGGCTGGCCCGCGCCAACCGAGCTGCGGCGCTATTTTTTAGCGCCTCCGGGACGGCGCTGACAGCTGGGGTTGCTCACGCTGCATGGCGGTCTCATGCCGATCGGACTGTATATTCCCTTCGAAACCGCTTGGATTGCCGTGAAAGAGTTCATGGAAACGGATGGGGCTCTCCCCAAGAGCATCCCTTGGATCGCTGGTGACGATATTCCCGGCGATGCTTTTCCTCGCTCATGGGCGCACGGCACAGTTCAGTGAGTGATTGCTAAGCAGATTAACGCACTCGATCGCGGTATCTTCAAGCCGACTTGAAATACGGCCGCGGGCATCGTCAGCTTTCTCGCGGCATCTCGCATTGCGCTATCACGCGCGCGTGATGTCGCGGGTGCCGGATTCTTGCTCTCTGTCCGTCGGGCCGCGCGTCCGCGTCATATTGACGACTTGGATTTCCGCTCCCAGACTGCGGCTCAAAGAACGGCGGTTTTGCCGCCGGCAACGATGGAGAGCAAGTTGAAAGCGTATCTTTGGCCAGCGGACGGGACGCCGCCTCCGCCCATGACCCGAACGAAGTGGCGGCGATTCGCCGACCGGCATCTGCCGAGTGTTGTCATCTATTTGATGGTGCTGACGCTCGTGGGGGTGGTGCTCTACCCGCACATGGTGATCACCGTCCCCAGCGGCTACGTCGGCGTTCTGTGGAAGCGTTTCGGCAACGGCACCGTGCTCGACCCGCGGCTCCTCAAGAACGAGGGCTTCAATTTCGTTTCGCCCTGGAACCGCGTTTTTCTGTACGACCTGCGGCTGCAATCCTTCACCGAATCCTACAACGCCATCTCCAGCGACGGCGTGAACCTGACGGCATCGGTCGTCGTGCGGTACCGCCTGCAGCGCGATTCCGTCCCCGTGCTGCACCAAGCGATCGGGCCGAATTACCAGCAAGTGTTGATTCAGCCCGGAATCGGCAGCCTCACCCGCGAGGTAATCGCGCAATACACGGCCGAACAGGTCTATTCGACGGCGCGCCAGGAAATTCAGGATAAAATTCGCGAACTCGTGGAGAACAGGCTCTCCGAGAAGATGATGGAGCACGAGGGCGAAGAGTCGTACCGCGTCTCGATGCGGGATACCATCATCCTCTACGACATCCTGGTGACCGGGATCGAGCTGCCTTCGGCCATCGTCGCCGCCATCAACCGCAAGACCGAGCAATACTACATCGCGGAGGAGTACAAGTTCCGGGTCGAGCGCGAGAAACGCGAGTCGGAACGCAAGAAGATCGAGGGCGAGGGCATCCGCGACTTTCAACAGACCGTCAGCCAGGGAATCAACGAGTCCTACCTACGCTGGCGCGGCATCGAGGCAACGCTGCAGCTGTCGCAATCCACCAATTCGAAGGTTGTCATCATCGGCAGCGGGAAGGACGGGTTGCCGGTCATACTCGGCAACGTGGATTCCTCGACGCCGTCGGCAGGGAGCGCACAATCGAGCGGCAACGATAAAGCGGACAAGGAAAAGGCAACGGCACCCGGCCCGGCGGTGCCGTTCGAGAAGACGCCTGCCGCCGCATTGAGCACACCGGCCGAGAAGATTCCGCCCGCCACCTCGGGCGCTGCGCCGGCGGCAACCCCGAGTCCTGCGCCGGCCACGAGCAAGCAGGAGACGCGCTCGCTCTGGCCGATCACGCTGTCCGATATCGAAAGCTACTTGGCGAAGATGCTGCTCCCGGCGGCAAAGACCGAGTCAAAGCAGCCGGCCGCAGAGCAGCCGCGATAGATCGTTAAAAAAAGTCCCGCCCATTTTGCGCGGGGGCTTTTAGGTCAATCGATGTCGAGTCTGAGACCGGGACGAGACCTTCTGATCTCGACGCCGGGTTCGCGCACGCGGCGGCGCTCCTGGATGACGACATCGCGGTCACGATCGTGACGTCGCGATCCCGGTGCACGCAGTTCCTGTTGCACAGCGGACCGACGCAGTCTTCCCGGCAGAAGCGCTCGGCGCTCGCGGGGAGCGAAAGCGCGGCAGAACCCGCCACGGCGATCGCAATGGCGACAAGGTGGGCTGTTCGCATCCTCGGGCCTCCTTTGGACTCCCCGCGATGCGTTCAACGCGCAACAGCCACCGAAAGTTCCGCCCTCGCTGCGATGCACCGCCTCTCAATCCTACTCGTGGGTTTCCACATGGAAATGATGCAATAAGCGGTGGAAGATTGGAGCCAATACGAAGCCGGTTGCGATGACAATCAAAAGACCCGAGAAGATCGCATAGGATCCCGCAAAGACTTTTCCAGCCGTCGTTTTGAGCTCGCCCATTGGCCCCATGCCGGACAGAATCATCGCCGCATTGACGTACGAATCGGCAAGCGACATGCCCTCGAATGCGGCGTAGCCGGCCATTCCGATCGCCAAACCGACGCCGGCAAGCATGCACCACAGTCCGACGGCCTTTAGCATGCGATCGGCGAAGCGGCGGTGCGAGATAAGCGGTTGGCGACGGCGTTCGAAACTGGTGATTCCAGGGATTTGCATATTCAACAGACCTCCGTCGAACGGTGCACCTCCAATGTCAGCCGTGGTGCGCTTTTGTGATAAGCGTCAGTTGCCCGCGACGCCGGCCGCGTTGATCAGCGGCACCCATCTGTCGATTTCGCTGCGCACGAGCTTGCCCAGCGCCTGCGGCGTGCGCTCGCTTTCCGCCGGCAGGTCGGCGCCCAATTCCGCGAGCCGCTTGGCCACGGTCTCATCGCGCATGGCTTTGTCGAGCGCCGCGTTGATGCGCTCGACGATCGGTTGCGGCGTTCCCTTGGGGAAGAACAGGGCGGTCCAGGCGGTCGTCTGTAACTCGGGCAGGCCCGCTTCGGTTGCCGACGACACCTCGGGAATGGCGGCCGCGCGCCGTGGTGCCGTCACCGCCAGTGCTTTCACGGCGCCTGCAAGAATATTCGGGCCAGCCGAAACGACCTGCTCGAAGCTCATGTCGATCTGACCGGAGATAAGGTCATTCATCGACTGCGAGCTGCCGCGATAGGGCACGTGCTCGATCTGCGTGTTCGTGAGATGCGTGTAGAGCAGGTAGGTGAGGTGCGAGATCGAGCCGGTGCCGGCGCTGCCGAAGGTGAGCTTGTGCGGATGGGCGGCGGCGTAGGCGGTCAAGTCCTTGAGCGTGCCGGCGGGAAAGGTCTTGCGCACGATCAGCGCCATGGGCGTGCTCGCCACCAGCATCACCGGCTCGAAGTCGACGCGGGGATCGTACGAGAGATTTTTGTAGAGCCCGACCGCGGCGCCGTGCGTGCCGAGATTGCCCATCACCATGGTGTAGCCGTCGGGCGCAGCCTTGGCGACGCGCGCGGCGCCGATGGAGCCGCCGCCGCCCGTCACGTTCTCGACGACGATCTGCTGGCCCAGCGTCTGGCTCATGTGCTGGCCGAGAATGCGGGTCATGACGTCGGTCGGCCCACCCGCCGCGAACGGCACGACCACGGTGATCGGGCGCGTGGGATAGGGCTGCTGGGCACCGGCGCTTGGGCCAACAGCGATCAGAGCCAAGGCAAGTACGGAGGAAGAAAACAAGCGCATCACATTCTCCTCGAGCCTTTCTCAATGCAAAAGGCCGCACCGCGCGCCACGTGTTGCGCATGCTGCGCCTTCCTGCGCTGCCATCCTATGATAGGAGGCCACCAGTAGGGTAGGCGCGGCGCGTCGCTAAAGCTCTCGAATCCTTTGCCGCGCGTGATACCGTGCGTTTGTAGAGCCATTTTGAGCCCAAGATGAAACTTTCTCGCCGCTGGCTGGTATCTTTCGGAGCGAGCGCGGTCACGCTGCCGATTTTCTCGTCCATTGCCGGCGCGCAGGCTTATCCCTCGCGCCCCATCACCATCATCGTGCCGGTGCCGCCCGGCGGGGTCGCCGACCCCATCGCGCGCATCCTTGCCGATCATCTCTCGGTCACGCTCGGCGAGCCGGTCGTGGTCGAGAACGTCACCGGCGCCGGCGGCAGCATTGGCGTTGGCCGCGCCGCCCGCGCCGCACCGGACGGCTATACGCTGAGCATCGGCAATTGGCTGAGCCACGTGGGCGCGAGCGCCGTCTACCCCGTCCAATATGACGTACTCAGCGATTTTGAAGCGGTGTCGCTGTTGACGAGCAGCCCGATCCTGATTACCGCGCGCAAAGATTTCCCGGCGAACGACCTCAACGAATTGATCGCCTGGCTCAAGGCAAACCCCGACAAGGCGACGGCCGCAACTGTTGGAGCGGGCAGCGCGTCGCATGTGAGCAGCGTCTATTTTCAACGCGTGACCGGCACCCGCTTCCAATTCGTGCCTTATCGCGGCGGCGGCCCCGCCATCCAGGACGAGGTCGCCGGCCATGTCGACCTCATGTTCAACGAGGGGACGGGCGCGCTTTCTTACGTGCTCAACCGGCAGGTCAAGCCCTATGCGGTGCTGGCCAAGAGCCGCTGGTTCGCGGCGCCCGACATCCCGACCAGCGAAGAACTCGGCGTGCCTGGGATCAATATTTCATTCTGGCACGGCTTATGGGTGCCCAAGGGCACGCCGAAGGACATTGTGGTCAAGCTCAATGCGGCGGTGGTCGCCGCGCTCGCCGACCCGACCGTGCGCAAGCGGCTCACCGATATCGGCCAGGAGATTTTCCCGCGCGACAAGCAAACGGCGGACGCGCTTTACGCATTCCACAAGGAGGAAACCGAAAAGTGGTGGCCGATCATTAGAGGCGCGGGCATCAAAAGCGAATAAGGCATGGCGGCGGCAATGAAACGTCGGCGGCGCTGGCTTCTCTCTGCGGGAGCGAGTGCTGCCGTACTGCACGCCCTTTCTCCAGTTGCACGGGCGCAGAGCTATCCTTCGCGGCCGATTCGTCTGATCGTCACCACTGCTCCGGGGGGATCGCCCGACATCATCGCCCGCCTGATCGGCCAGTGGCTATTGGAGCGGCTCGGGCAGCCGATCGTTGTCGAGAATCGCACCGGGGCCGGCACTGCTATCGGTACCGAAATCGCCCTGCGAGCGCCGGCGGACGGCTACACTCTACTCTTGGCGATTTCCGCGAATGCCATCAATGCGGCCGTCTATGAGAACCTCCCTTTCAATTTCATCCGCGACATTGCGCCTGTGGCAAGCATCGCCAGCATTCCGCTGGTCATGGAGACAAACCCATCCGTTCCGGCGAAGACGGTGCCGGAGTTCATTGCCTACGCCAAGGCTAATCCCGGCAAGCTCAACATGGCCTCGGGTGGGAATGCGACCCCGCTGCATGTCGCCGGAGAGCTGTTCAAGATGATGGCCGGCGTGGAGATGATCCACGTTCCTTATCGCGGGGAGGGGCACGCGCTGCCTGATCTGATCAGCGGACAGGTGCAGGTCTTGTTCGGCGTCATGCCTGCGTCGCTTGGCTATATCAGGGCGGGCACGCTGCGCGCACTGGCCGTAACTACGGCAAAGCGTCAGGAGCTTTTGCCGGACGTCCCGACCATCGCCGAATTTCTGCCGGGCTACGAGGCGAGGGGCTGGTACGGACTTGTCGCGCCCAAGTCGACTCCCGTCGAGATTATCGAGCGGCTCAACAAAGAGGTGAACGCCGCGCTCGCCGATCCGAACATGCAGAAGCGATTGGCCGACGTGGGCGCTGCGGTGTTCGCGGGTTCGCCCGCCGATTTCGGAAAGTTCATTGCCGAAGAGATCGAGAAGTGGCGTAGCGTGGCCAACTTTGCCGGTATCAAGGCGGAGTGATCACCTCGCGCCGAGGCGCGCGTTCTAGCGCCGCGTTCCCGGGCACGCTTTCCTGATGAAATCGGTGGCGCGACGCTTACTCTCGATCGCGCGAGCGAGGTCGTCCTGTCGGGACGCTGAAATTCCCATCGTGGTCTTGTCCTGACACGTGTCCTGCCTGCACAGCCAGTCTTTCCCCTCGATCACGACGCTCGGGGGATTGCCTTCTTCGAGATCGATGCGCTGCACTTTATTGAAATCCAACGTGGTTGTTTCATTCGACGGCGCGTAGAAGCTCTCCTTGCTTGTGCCTTTGGAATAGGCGGTCATGACTACCGTCTTGAAGACGCATTTTTGCGGCGAGGAGATGTTCACGTCGATTTTGACATGACGGCTTTCACGATGCGCATCGTTTGCTTCGCCGAAGCCGGTATTCTGGCGGATGGACTCATATTGGATCTGCTGCCCTTCAACGGTCCGTCGCCAGCGCGTCTCAAATCCTTGCTGTTGCGCGCCTTCCTGCTGGCCGCCGGTGATGAATGCAACGGCATCCAGCAAGCCTGCCTGCTCCGGGGTGAGGCGACTTTCGCATCCCAAAATCATGCCGGCCAATCCCAGCAACAGTACGTTTCGAGCCTTCAAATTTTTCTCCAGGCTTGCACCGCAGTGATCCGCCGTCGGAAACCCCTGATCCAAGAACGGCAATGCGATATATACTCGACCGCGGGCCTTCCTCCTAGGACATTGCATGCGATTGGATTGCGCTGAAGCGGCCGCCCTTCGATCGTGGGCCGCCGCGGTCGCGATCGCACTTCTCGCGTTGGGGAAACATGCAGGGGCGCAGAGCGCGTTGCCCTCCGGCCTTGTTTATCTGCGCGACGTGGACCCGAGCATCGCCCAGGATATTCGTTACTCCGGATTCGACAATTTCGTCGGCCGGCCGCTGCCCGGCTACGAGGCGGCAGAGTGCGTTCTCCGGCAAGACGTCGCGGCTGCGCTCAAGCGAGTGCAGGCGGACCTTGCGGGCTCGGGACTCTCGCTCAAGGTTTACGATTGCTATCGGCCGACGCGCGCCGTGCGCGGCATGGCGGAATGGGTGAACAATGGCCGCCCCGACGGCGCCACGAAGCGCTTCTTCCCTAGACTGCCAAAAAATTCGCTGATGAGGCTCGGCTATATCGCTGCGCGATCTCAGCATTCGACCGGCACCACGATCGACCTCACGTTGATCAAGACGCCGGCCACGCCGCCCGCGCCCTTCGATCGGGCCGCCGACTATGGCCCATGCACCGGGCTCGCAGCGCAGCGCAGCCCGGACAATAGCGTCGACATGGGCACTAGCTTCGACTGCTTCGATTCGGCGAGCCACACCGCGAGCAACGCCATCAATGCCGACCAGCGGCGCTGGCGAAACACGCTGCTGGAGGCCATGCGCAAACGGGGATTCGGCAACTACCACCGCGAGTGGTGGCATTTTTCTTACACAAGATCCGCTCGCACGTCGTCGCATGATTTTCCCATCCGCGCACGATAGCGGCTGCTCGTCGGCTGGCTTTAGAACTCCGCCACGCGCGCAACGATCGCATGAGAGGCCCAACTCCCCTCATGCCTTGATGCCTTTTCCAGCTGACTGAGCGTCCTGAATTGTTTTCCACACATTGTAAGGCGTGGCCGGCATCTTGATGTCGCGCACGCCGTAGTCGTGCAACGCGTCCACGATCGCGCTGATCACCACCGCCGGCGCCGCCGTGGTGCCGCCTTCGCCGCCCGCTTTGATCCCGAGCGGATTGGTGGGAGAGAGGACCTCGGCAATCTCCGTTACGAACGACGGCAGCGTATCCGCCCGCGGCACGCCGTAGTCCATGAGGGAACCGACGAGCGGCTGGCCGGACTCGCGATCGACGTAGCACTGCTCCCACAGTGCCTGCCCAACGCCCTGCGCGATTGCGCCGTGAGTCTGGCCATGAACGATCAGCGGATTGATGCACCGCCCGACATCGTCAACCGACGCATAACGCGTCAGCGCAACTCCGCCAGTTTCGGGGTCGACTTCGACCTCGCAGATGGCGCAGCCATTGGGGAATACCGGATCGTGCATCTCGTGGTCGGTGACCACCGCGATCCCGCCTTTCAGCTCCTGCGGCAGGTCGCGTCGGGCGGCCTCCTCGGCGAGGTCGAGAAAGTCGAAGGTGCGGTTGGTCGCGCGCGCGCTGAACCTGCCGTCGTCGAATTCGATCTGATCCGGCGTCGATTGCAGGATTTGTGCCGCGATTTTCTTGCCCTGCGCAATGAGATCGGGCAGCGCCTTCGTGAACAGCGTTGCGGCATGGCGCAGGGAACGGCCGGAATGGGATCCTCCACCCACCTGCACCACATCGGTGTCGCCGTGAATGATCTTCACGCTGTCGAGGGGAACGTGCAGAAGGTCGGAAATGACTTGCGCAAAACTTGTCTCGTGGCCTTGGCCGCTCGGCTGGGTGCCGATCACCACGTCCACGCGTCGCTGCGGCCGAACCGTGATCCGCGTCTGCTCGTTGGGTGCGCCGATTGAGGATTCGACGTAGCAAGCGAGTCCGCGTCCGAGCAGCTTGCCGCGTTTTGCCGCCGCGCTGCGGCGCTCCTCGAAACCATTCCAATCAGCGACGTCCATCGCCCGTTCCATATTTTCCCGGTAGCGCCCGCTGTCGTAGGTCATGCCGACAGCATTGCGGTAAGGCATCGCTTCGGGGCGAATGAGATTCTTGCGCCGCAGCTCGATGCGATCGATGCCGAGTTGCTGCGCGGCGGTGTCGACAAGCCGTTCGATCGCGAAGGTCACCTCCGGCCGCCCGGAGCTACGATAGGCGTTGGTGGGCATGGTATTGGTGAATACCGCCATCGCGCGCAGCGCAGCGTGGGGAATGAGGTATGGCCCCACAATCAGGCCCGCTCCTTTCGACAACGGCGAAAGGGAAACGCAGTAGCCGCCCACATTGCTGATATTGGTCGCGCGCATCGCGAGGAAGCGGCCGTCGCGGGCGAGCGCTAGCTCGACGCGGGTGACTAAGTCGCGCCCCTGGTAATCGGTAAGGAACGCCTCGGATCGCGTTGCGGTGAACTTGACCGGGCGACCGAGCTTGTGCGCCGCCCACAGTACGAGTGCAAATTCGACGAAGATGCGGTTGCGCGTGCCGAAATTGCCGCCGACGTCGTAGGAGAGCACGCGCAGGCGTTCGGGCGCGATGCCGAGCACGGCGGCAAGCTCGCGCTTCTGCCGCACCGCACCCCCACTGCCGGCGTGAAGGGTGTAGCGGCCGCTCGCCGCATCGTACTCTCCGAGCGCAGCGCGCGGCTCGAGCGGCACGCCAGTCACACGCTCGATATGGAAGTCCATCGCCAAGACGTGGTCGGCACGCGCGAATGCTTCGTCGGTCGCCTGCCGATCGCCGAATAAGGTGTCGATCGGAACGTTGTCCGGCACCTCGCTCCAAAGCACCGGCGCGGCGGGGCGTAGCGCGTCTTCGGAATGGTAGATTCCCGGCAACACTTCGTAGTCGACCTTGATCGACTCCGCCGCGTCGAGCGCCTGCGGCACGCTCTCGGCCACGACCATGACGATGGCCTCGCCGACATGGCGAACCCGCTCGGCGGGCAACAGCATGTGCGGGCCGATGAAGACCGCACCGCCGCCGGCAGCATGCAACTTCATGTCGTATTTGGTCTTCGGCAGTGGATCGTGGGGAACGGCCGCAAGTCCATCGGCAAGGCAATCAACGCCGGTGAACACGCCAAGCACCCCCGGCATCGCTTTGGCTTGCACAGCATCGATGCCGATGATGCGCGCGTGCGGGTGCGGGGAGCGCAGCATTACCGCGTAGCCCTGGTCCTCGACGTTGAAATCGTCGCTGAAGAGGCCGTGGCCGGTCACGAGCCGCTCGTCCTCCTTGCGAGGGATGGGCTTGCCGATCGAGCGGAAGCTCGAGTTCGCCAGCGGGGCTACCTGGTCGAGGTTGGTCATCGCAGGCTGATCAGCGCAGCGGCTTGGCGAAGCTGAGCTCGTGACCGTCCGGGTCGGTCAGATGGAAGAACCGCTCGCCCCATTCGGCATCGCGCGGTGCGGTGTCCGGACGATAGCCGGCTGCGATCACGCTGGCGTGCAGCGAATCGACATCGGAATGGTAGAAGATGACACGCCCCCACCAGGACCAGTTTTGCTCGGAGGGTTGGGCGATCAGATTGACATAGCTCGTTCCCGCCCGAAAGCTCGTGAACGCCGCGTCGCCTCCACCATAAAGCATCTCGAAGCCCAGCATGCGATAGAAAAGCACTGCGCGCGACATGTCGTGAGTGGCGAGCGTAACGGCACTGATGCCTTCAATCATGCGCCCGCAATCCAATCAATGCAGCATCTCGCGATCACTCGGTCTTGGCGGCGATGGCCCCGTGCGGATGACGGACGTCGCCGCGTTTGTTGCGTCGGCGCACGTAATTGATTAGAGCGTCCGGCCGCTCGCACTTCACCTTTAGCGCAGCGATGAGTGCATCCTCCGCCGCTACCGTCACGCTCTCGTGTTTGCCGGCGATGTTGATCCCGACGGTGAATTCAAGCACGGTGTTCTGCCCCCCTAGTTTGATGTGATCCCCGGTTCGGTTTGTTCGAGTTGCGAGAACCGCACCTGCAGGATCTCCCTCGTCGTCACCTTCCCGGCGCCGTTCTTTTCCAGGAGCAGCAGCTGCTGCGCATCAGGCAGGCCTGCGGGAATCACCATTTTCCCACCCGCTTTGAGTTGATGGATCAGGGGTGGCGGAATGAGATCCGGAGCCGCCGTGACGATCATCTTGTCGAACGGAGCGTGCTCCGACCAGCCATGATAGCCGTTGGCGATCCTGATCTCAATGTTGCTACAGCCCTGCCGACGCAATCGCTGCTTTGCTTGTCGGGCGAGCTCTTCGATGATTTCGATGCTGTACACCTGCCGCGCCAGCTGCGCGAGGATCGCCGCCTGGTAGCCTAGCCCGGTGCCAATCTCGAGCACGGTGTCGTTTTCGCTAAGGTCCAACAGATCGGTCATCAGCGCGACAATGAACGGCTGCGAGATCGTCTTTTCGAACCCGATCGGAAGCGGAATGTTGGCGTAGGCGTACGGCTGAAGTTCGACCGGTACGAATTCGTGCCGCGGCACCTTCCCTATCGCACTCATCACACGGTCATCGAGAGCCGTCTTGCCGAGCACGCCGCTCACGTGAAATACGCCGGCGGAGATTTCCACCAGCATCTGTTGGCGCAGGATATCGAAATCTTTGACGCTCATTGCGCCATCTCAGGGACAGCTCATCGCGGGCTTGCATGAAGCCGGCGCGATCTTTTCATGTTGGAAAATGTAGGCGAAACTCGGCTCCCTTTCCACAGATGGGTCAGTCCGACTAGGGCATGAACCGCTCAGATGCGGAACGCTTCACCCTAAGGGTCGGGGATGCAGGTACCGTCTCCGGGCTCCTCTCGGTGCCGCCGCGGCCGCGCGCCTGCTACGTACTTGCGCACGGGGCGGGGGCCGGAATGTTCCACCCATTCATGGAGTCTGTCGCAATGGAACTCAGCCAGCGCGACATTGCCACCCTGCGCTATCAGTTTCCGTTCATCGAGCAAGGCGCCAAACGGCCGGACGCGCCCAAGCTCGCGCACGCGACGGTTCGAGCCGCTGTGGCAGAAGCCCGCCGGGTTCTGCCGGCACTACCTCTCGTCGCGGGCGGCAAATCATTCGGCGGGCGCATGACGTCGCAGGCGCAGGCTGCGTCCGCGCTACCTGGCGTCCGCGGCCTCGCGTTTCTGGGCTTTCCGCTGCATCCGGCCGGGCGGCCGTCCGACGAGCGCGCCGAGCATCTTTTCGATATCCAGGTACCGATGCTTTTTCTGCAAGGGACGCGCGACAAGCTCGCGGATCTCAGCCTGCTCGAGCGGCTGACACGGCGTCTTGGCGCGCGCGCATCGTTGCAGCTGTTCCAAAACGCTGATCATTCCTTCCGCCTGCCCGCGCGCAGCGGGGTCAAGGATGCCGAGGTCAGACGTGAGATGATGGATGCGCTTGCCAGCTGGACTTTCCGCGTGGTCTCGCACCGCGAGTAAGTTCGCTGGTAGGAGGCGATCGCACGCGCACTGGATGCGCTACGCGCCGCGTCGGGCTTGCGAGGGTGGAAAACGGCTCGCTGCCCTCGCGCGCGCCTTCGCGGCCTCGACGTCGCGATCGCGGGGTGGAGCATCGGTGACAAGCGAATCGATGAGCTCGCGCGTCGCTTGGGCGACCTGCTCAACCGCGCGGGTGAACGCCTGCTGGTTTGCTTTGGAGGGGCGCGCGAAGCCGCTCAACTTTCGGACGAATTGCAGAGCTGACGCACGGATCTCCTCGTCATTGGCGGGTGGCTGGAAGTTGTAAAGGGTCCTTATGTTTCGACACATGTTTTTGCCATCGTTCGCTATCGCCAACGCTCGCATGAAGGCGCCATAATCAAGTTGGCGGCCGATGCGGATCCGAGCTGGTCCAAGATTCTCCAGGGGCGCGTCCGGCAGGATCGGCGGTTCGGCCGAACACGGCCGAAACCTGGATGTGCCCGCGCCGCTCGAGAATTTCCACCGAGACTTCGTTGGCGTGGCGGCGCACCTTCAAGTCCACGCTGGATTGCTTGAGTTGCAGATTGCGCAGCACCAGCTCGTCCAGAAACCGCGGCAGGCGGGGGTTGCGCAGGCGAATTTCGTTTGCAGCAGGGTCGAATTGCAATCCGAGCGACGCCTCGATTAGCGTGAACGGAGTCGCGCTGGCCCACGCCTGTGGCGAGCAGGCGACGGGATAATGGGTCGGCCCGCGCCCGCGGCTGCGTTGAAACCCACAGAACAGCTCGGGCAATCGCCGCATTTCGAAATAGCTCGCGGCGTCGAACAAGGCTTCGAACATCCGCTCGAGCGAGCGCTTGAGGTCGTAGCGGGCCAAACCCAGCGCGATCAGCGCGTTATCATGCGGCCAGATCGAGCCATTGTGGTACGACATTGGATTATACCGCGCTTCCGAGTTGGCAATGGTGCGAATGCCCCACCCGGAGAAGAATTGCGGCCGCAACAAGCCGTCGGCCACCTCGACGGCTCGATCGAACTTGGCGATGCCAGTGAACAGAACCTGCCCGGCATTGGAGCTCCGGACTCGACAAGGCTCCTTATTTCCGTCGAGCGCCAGCGCGTACGTGCCCAACTCCGGACACCAGAAGCTTGTGTCGAATCGCTCGGCCAGTTGATCGGCTTCAGCCTTGAGGAGCCGCGCGCGTTCTGTCCAGCCGAGCCGTTCGGCGCAACGCGCCAGAACCTGTTTGGCGCAGTAGACGTAGCCTTGCACCTCCGCCAGCGCGATTGGGCCCTCTGCAAGGCGCCCATCGGCATGAAAAACCGCGTCTTCGGAGTCCTTCCAGCCTTGATTGGCGAGGCCCCGCTCGGTTGCGCGGTAATATTCGAGAAAGCCGTCGCCATCGAGATCACCGGGACCATCGATCCAGGCGAGCGCGGCTTCGATTGCCGGCCACAGCTCGACGATAATGGCGTCGTCTCCGGTCCGTTCGGCAAAAAGCCCGGCCAGCATCACAAATAAGGGCGTGGCGTCGACGCTGCCGTAGTAGAGCCCGAAGGGCACCTCCCCAAGCGTCGCCATCTCTCCTTCGCGCATTTCATGCAAGATTTTTCCCGGCTGGGCGTCGGATGCGTCGTCGTGATGCTTGGCCTGAAAGGCAGCGAGCCGTCGCAGCACACCCTCGGCAATGCGTGGATCGACCCAAAGCATCTGCAGGGCGGTGATCAATCCGTCGCGGCCGAAGGTGGTCGAGTACCAAGGAATGCCGGCGTAGGGATAGCGTCCCTGCGGCGTCTGCGTCATCAGCATGTACAGATCGGCCATGGATCTGCACACGATCTCGTTGAAGATGTCATTTGAACTCACAACCGTGCCGGCATTTTGCGAGGCATGACGCAGCTCGCGGTGGGCCGCTCGCAATCCGCGCAGGAACGCCACTGGCTTCGGCGGGGCGGGAATGCCGCAGCCCACTGTCAAGAACATTGTCTTCGCCCGCTTCGGCGGCAGATGGATGACATAGCTGGCGCTCGTCTGCGTCAGCTCGGCAGGCTGCGGATCGAAATTCAACGTGCTTTGGCGCCGCTTGCCATCGAGACCGGAATACGTCAGGACTCCTGTGTCCGCCCCGCAGGCGTGATCGATGCGACCGTGCTTGCTGCGATGCAAGCCGCGCACCTCGAAAAGGTCGGCAAAATCGCTATCGAACACAATGGTGAGCTGCAGATCGACCGCATTGTCGCCGTAATTGCGGATCGCGAACCGCTGATACGCGGTATCGTGCCAGAGAAAAATGGTGCGCACGAGATGCAGGGTGTCCTTGGGCAGGACAAGCCGCTGGTCGAAATAGATATCCGGATTGGTCAGGTCGACAGTGAGCTGGCTGTTGTCGTCACGCACGTTTGAGCCGAGCAGCAACGGCTGTACCCCGTTGAGCAAGAGCTCGAGACGAGAGAGAAAGCGCGTGTCGCAATAGAAGAGCCCGTCGGTGCCGCCCGGCGAGGCGCCGATGTCGCCGTGGCTGTCGACGACGATGAACGTATCGCCGTGCTTGAGGGTGCGACGCGGTCGAGAGGCCGGACCCGTCGCCGGAAAGTAGAACGGTCCCTCAGCAGCAGTATGCAGCGACAATTTCGGGAGCGCGACGCTCTCGATCGCCATGAAACCCCGTCAGTTCATTCCTTTTTCCATCTCCGGCTGCAGCCTCGCCATGGCGGATTCGTGCTCGGGGAGCGAGGGCCGCTTCAACAGTGAACGATACACATGAATATAATCTTTGGCCATCCGGGCAACGGAAAAGCGCTGCTCGAACCGCTGCCGCACGGCCCGCCGGTCGAGCGCAAGGACCGCGGGTAAGGTCCTGATCGCCTCGTCCATACTATCGACGATGAAGCCTGTTATGCATGGATCGATAATCTCGGGGACCGAGCCGCAGCCGAAGGCGAGAACCGGGGTCCCGCAGGCCATCGCTTCAATCATCGACAATCCGAACGGCTCGGGCCAGTCGACCGGGAACAGGAGCGCCGCTGCATTGCCCAAGAAGTCGCTCTTGGCCCGCTCATCAATCTCGCCGATGTATTCCACACCCGGTTGGTTGAGGAGCGGCACGATCTTCTCGCGGAAATAGACTTCGTCGACCTTGTCCACTTTGGCGGCAATCTTGAGCGGGATTTCCAGCGCCCGCGCGATCCTGATCGCACGATCTGGCCGCTTCTCAGGCGAGATCCGTCCGAGGAAGGCGACATAGTTGTCGCGCGGCTGGTAAGTGGGTCTGAGCGAGTGGGTGGGAATGCCGTGATGGACGGTGGCGACGAAGTTCGCGTTAGGGATGGGTTTGCGTTGTGCGTTGGAGATCGACACCAGCGGCATCTCGCTGAAGCCGACATAGAGGGGCTTGAGGTCGTGCAGATCCTGCCGGCCATGAAGCGTGGTCACGGTCCGGTGAGCTATCGGCCGAAACAGCGGAAAGTGAAACTGATCGATGTGGAAGTGCAGAATGTCGAATTCGTCCGCGTATTCCCGCACCCGGTCCAGCATCAGCATGTAATAGGGGATTGGGTCGCGCACGTTGTCATCAAGACGCAGCGCCATTGGGACGCAGGGCACCAGATGCGCGCTGGAGACGGAATCTCCGCTCGCAAAGAGCGTCACGTCATGGCCCATTCGGACCAGTTCGTCGGTGAGATAGGAGGCGATTCGCTCGCTTCCCCCATAAAGCCGCGGCGGCACGCTCTCCATGAGCGGCGCGATCTGCGCGATTTTCATATTTTCCTCTCCACCAGGACCCGTTCTTGCCGCAACGTATTGCGATGCGAAAAGTTCCGTACCTCCGCGCGCCGCAGCGATGAAAAATAAAAAGCAAGTTTGGCCATATGCTAATCAGTCTTACGGATAAATGCTAATCAGTCTTGCGGATAAGTGACGGTCGACAGAAGGGCGAGCTCGGCGCGACGGGAATCGAGCCGCGTATGTTGCACGATGATCGGAACGTCGGATTCGAAGACGGAGGCGTAGTCGGTATCGCGCGGAATCGGCTGCGGATCATCCAGATCATTGAAGCGCAGATGCAACGTGTGCCGTCCGGCGACGGTGACGCGATACGGCCCGACCGGCTCCCGGTCGGCGAAAAAAAATAGTAATGGCCACATGCGCGTCACGGTCGCCGGCATTGAGGATGCATGCGGTCTCGTGCGAGGCTAAGTCGCGATCGGAATATGAACTTTCAGAGGGGATATATCCCTCCGGAATCGCCCACCGCCGGCGACCGATGGCCTCCATTCCGTGCCTCCTCTTTCCACCAAGATCGATAACGCCGACGACCGTTTTTTCGTTTCATCTGCGCGGGAACATTTCTCACGGTCCGACGTAGAGGTGTGGCGAACCGCTTTTTCCGGGAAGCCAGCGCGTTGCAAAAGCGCAAAAAGGCTCACTGCGGCCGCCGCGGCGGTCCAATCGAGGCAGTCCAGGACAGCGATGCGCGCAATCACCGTTTTGCCCCGCACCCCCCACTCGGCGAGGCTCGAAGATGTGGCTGAGCCGGCGGAGTCGGATGGCTGTGTTTTGGTGCGCAGTTTGGCCCTTGGGGTCTGCGGGACTGACCGTGAAATCCTCAACGGCAGCTACGGCTTTGCCCCTCCCGGCCAGCAGCGGCTTATTCTCGCCCACGAATCGTTAGGCGCCGTCGAGGCGCCCCCCAACGGGTGCGGCCTCGCGCCGGGGGACCTCGTTGTCGGGATCGTGCGTCGGCCCGATCCCGAACCGTGCATTGCTTGTGCCGTCGGCGAATGGGACATGTGCCGCAACGGACGTTACACTGAGCGGGGCATCAAGGAGCGCCACGGCTACGGCGCCGAATACTTCCGCATCGAACCGGAGTTTGCGGTCAAAATCGACCCTACATTGGGGCTTCTTGGCGTTCTTCTGGAGCCCGCCAGCATTCTGGCCAAGGCGTGGGACCACACGGAGCGCATCGGCCAACGCGCGTGGGGGTGGCGCCCGAAAGTATTGCTTGTCACCGGCGCCGGTCCCATCGGCCTGCTGGCGGCCCTGATGGGAATGCAGCGGGGCCTCGACGTGCATGCGCTCGATCACAACAGAGGCGGGCCGAAAGAGGCGATCGTGAGCGATCTAGGCGCGACTTATCACAGCGACCCGAGCACGCTTAAGGGTGTTGCGCCCGACGTGCTGATGGAATGCACCGGCGCTCCGGCCGTCATCCATGCTTGCCTTGAAGCGACGGCAGCCGCGGGAGTCTTGTGCCTGACCGGGGTCACCGAACCCGGAAAGATCTTTGATCTCGATGTCGGCCGCTTCAATCGAAGGACGGTGCTCGACAACAATGTCGTGTTCGGCACGGTGAACGCGAACCGTCGGCATTATCAAATGGCTGCAGAGGCGTTCGTGCAGGCCGACCAGCGCTGGCTCGGGCGGCTGATCACGCGCACGGTCCCGCTTGAGCGCTGGAGTGAGGCGCTCGAGCACCGCAAAGGCGACATCAAGGTGGTCGTCGATTTCATGCCTTAGCGCATCATGCCCTCTCGTATCGAGGATTACGCGCTGATCGGCGATTGCGAAGCCGCCGCCCTGCTCGGGCGCAATGGCTCGCTCGATTGGCTGTGTTGGCCGCGTTTCGATTCGGACGCCTGCTTTGCTGCGTCGGCAATGCAGCCCTAAGCGAGCCCCGCGGTCACTGCTGGGCCGAGTCCGAGATGTTCGTGCAATGGCTGTGCGGGCCCGCCGTTGCTCAATGTTGCTAGAAAATGTGCGCCCCATGAATCGAGATCGTTATCCGAAATCACCTGAAAAAGCACTTGATGGCGCGCCCGGCGCTCCTCGAGCGGCATCGAGAGCGCATGCGCAATCGAAGTGGCGACCGTTTCGGGGTCGTACGGGTTGACCAGCAGCGCGGCCTTACATTCGGCTGCTGCGCCGGCAAAGCGCGACAAGATGAGAACGCCGGGATCGTCCGGATCCTGGGCGGCGATGTATTCCTTTGCCACCAGATTCATTCCGTCGCGCAGCGGCGTGACGAGCCCAGCGCGTGCGGAACGGAACAGGCCTGCAAGCACGCTGCGGCTATACGCGCGGTTGACGTAGCGGATAGGAGTCCAGGCGATTTCCCCGTAGGCGCCGTTGATCCGTCCGGCGGCCTCGCTGATCGTGCGCTCCATCTCGGCATATTCCTGGATCTCTGAGCGGCTTTTAGGCGTGATCTGGAGATAGGTCACCTTGCCACGCCAATCCGGATAGACCGCCAGGAACCGGTCGAACGCATCCATGCGCTGGGCGAGTCCCTTGGAATAATCGAGCCGATCGACCCCGATCATCATGGCGCGGCCCGCTAGGCTCTCCAACACTCCCTGCACCAGCGGCGAGCGCGCCGAGCGTCTTGCCAGCCGACTGAATTCGCCGGTCTCGATACCGATGGGAAAGACGCCCAGCCGCACGATTCGTTCAGCCGTCTGATAGGCAAATTCGGCGTGCTTTTGAAATCGGCACTCGTTTTCGAGATACCGAGCAAAATTTGTGGCGTCGTTCTCGGTTTGAAACCCGACGAGATCGTACGCGCTCAATTGTGGAATCAACCATTCGTGGTTGGGTAGTGCGGTGAGAATTTCCGGCGGCGGGAATGGCACGTGCAAAAAAAAGCCGATACGGTTCTCATGACCGCGGTCGCGCAGCATCTTTGCAAGCGGAATGAGATGATAGTCGTGCACCCAGATGACGTCGTCGGGTTGCATCAGACTGTGCAGCTCATTCGCAAAATGGGCGTTGACGCGTCGATAGCCGCTGAGATCGCGGCGGGAAAATTCCGCGAGATCGAGGCGATAGTGCAGAATCGGCCACAGCACCCGATTGGCGAAGCCGTTGTAGTACTCCTGATAATCAGCTTCGCCGAGGTCGGTGACGACATAGGACATGTCGCCACGCTGGATGGTCCTGGTCACGACGTCTTCCTCGGGTGAAACGGTCCCGCTCCAGCCGAACCAGAGGCCGCCGCGGCCTTTGAGCAATGAACGCACGGCAACCGCGAGGCCGCCAGCCTGATTGTTGTCGCTGCTCGGGACTGCGACCCGGTTGGAAACGACTATCAGCCGCGCCAATATCGATCCTCCCAGCTGCGCGACAGCCGCATCGCGGTCAAGATCAGGCCGGCCATCGAATAGGTCTGCGGAAAATTCCCCCACAAAGTGCCGGTTTGCGGATCGATATCCTCCGACAGCAAGCCATAGCGATTGCGATATGCCAACGCATCAACGAACAAATCACGCGCCTCCTCGCGACGACCAAGTGACCACCAGGCATCTACGAGCCAAAACCGGCAAATCAGGAAGGCCGTTGCCGGCAAGCCGAAGTCGTCCGCCGAAGCATAGCGCATAACGTGCTTCTCGCGCAAAAGTTCACGCTCCATCGCCTTGACGGTGCTAACGAAGCGCGGATCGTCCGCTTCGATCACGCCCAGATCTGGCAGCAACAGAACGCTGGCGTCGAGGTCATCCGAGCCGAAGGCGGCCGTGAAAGCCTGTCGCTTCTCGTTCCAGGCTCCCTGTAGAAGCGCGTGATGCACGGGCTCGGCGACAGCGTTCCAATGCGCGGCCCGATCCGGCAGATCCAACCGGCGAGCGATCGCGGCGAGTCGGTGACAGCCGGCCCAGCACATGGCCGTCGAGTGGGTGTGGATGCGCTGCCGTCCACGATATTCCCAGATGCCGTTATCGGCTTCCAAGGCGAGTTCTCCCGCCTTGCCCCCGAGCGTCTCCAGAAGCCGAAACAGTCCCTCGTCGCCGAGCCGCGGCAAACGACGGTCGTAGAACATCGGCATCGCGGCGAGAATGACGCTGCCGTAGGTATCGTTTTGCACCTGCCCGGCGGCGGCATTGCCGACCCGCACCGGCCCGTCGCCGCGGTAGCCCTTGAGCGCGGGTGCAGTCTTTTCATCCATCCGTTCGATCGGGACCACGCTGTAGACCGGTCGCAACGGCTCGTTGGGATTTGAGGCGATGCCCAAGGTAAAGGAAATGAAGTCTTCCATCGTTTGGGTCGCGCCGATGCGGTTGAGAGCCTTCACGACGAAATAGGCATCGCGAAGCCAGCAATAGCGGTAATCCCATGTACGTCCGGATGCCGGAGCTTCTGGGATGGAGGTGGTATGGGCCGCGATGATCCCGCCGGT
>Ga0126377_10000180_pt1 | contig 35823 bp, 56 predicted proteins | sample PanSoiMetPlot_22_FD_92647 | JGI IMG/M metagenome (GOLD analysis project Ga0126377, IMG submission 92647) | Tropical forest soil microbial communities from Panama - MetaG Plot_22 | ecosystem: Environmental > Terrestrial > Soil > Tropical forest > Bulk soil | place: Panama | collected 2016-02-17 | reverse complement strand
TAAAGTTCTTACTAGGGATAATAGCCTAGTTAGACTTGCATCGCTAACAGCGGTTGTATCTGAAGCAGGCGCCCGATTCCGGGTTACCGAACGAATCAAAGATGCATCGGTAATGTTGATGGTATCTAGGGCTGGAACTCTGGTTGCTGATAGCATCCTCACTAACGATGCATCTGTTACTGTGATCGTAGGATCTGTTAAAGGTCTTGTGGCACTCTTTACTCTGTTAATCGATTCTGATATTGCTGTATTTTCTGCTGCTGGTGCCCTGCTAGATGATATTTGACGTAATACTGATTCCCCTGTGCTAACAGTTTCAGGTGTCGGTGTTCTTGTAGCAGATAGTAAACGTGTTACATTATCAGTTATTACAACTGTATCTGAAACAGTTCTAGTGTAAGTTTGTGGTCCAACTACTAGCACAACGCCTACCGGTGGTGAAGTGTGTATGTGTGCTTGTGGGGTATATCTTAGGTAGGGCAAGGCTTAGGCTTGATCAAGGTGTAACCCTTAGCCATGTAAATGCCCTATCTGTGCCGGAAGTTCTTTGTATTGATACTCTGTATTGCTTCGTTGGGATAAATGGGATAAATATTGCTGGATCTGCCTGTACCCCTGTCAATGTCTCTGTTGCATACGTACGCATGGTTGAAGCGTTTTCATCCCGTACGTATACCTTTATGACCACTGTTTCAGTGGCCGTCATATTATGCGTGAAGATATAAGTTGCGTAATGATCGTCGGCTGTAATATCAAATAGATTCTGTTCTGTTGCACTGCTTGTTATCGTGCCATTAGTGAATGTTAGAGTCATGATCTATATTATCAAACCTTTGTTACGAACCTATTAGCAAATGTCTGTGCTGCTACTTGTGTCATATCTATCGCTGCCGGTGCTGCAACTTCTCCAACCATCCAATAGGCCATCTGCCTTTGCGTAGTGTCGGCTGTAGTCCAGTTCAATGTATACTGACCTGCTGTTGACATGTCTTGCATATCACATTCTACGTCTGTTATGGAGGATGTAGCAGTAGCGAAGGGAGTGCCGTTTCTGTATAACTTGCCTGTATCAGTTGACCTAGAAGTTACCCATGTTGCTAGGGCATCAGTATTGCCAGTGTAAGTATTGCCTTCACGTGTACCATCAGATGAACCAATACCCAGATAAGCGTGTGGGACAACAGTTCCGGTTGTCGCGCTATTGATACCTACAACTTGAACAAGTCTCGGCGTTACTGTAGAATCTGCGAGTGTTACATTCTGAGTACCAGTGCCGGAACGTTGCTGAAATACATCTACTCCCCACTTGCCACCTTTGACGAGTAGAAATCCAATCTGAGTAACGTTTTGCGCCGCGTTTGTAATGTTAATAGTAATACCTCCACCAGCAGCAGAATTGAATGATACAAACGTGCCTTCATAAGCGACGGAATCGCTGGCTGAAGTTAATGCACAAAGGCAACTTCCAGTTTTTAAGAATTGAGCTGTATTTGAAGTCGTGGCGGTCGCTTCCCTACCACAAAATACCCACTGTTTAGTTGTACTTGTTGCGACGCCTATGCTTACGTGATTCCTCTGTACGCCGTTCTGTATCGTATTCGCTGGGACGTTAGCATCACTTGAACATACTGTAAGCGCAAAATCTGGTGTAAATGTGGTTCCTGTACCATTGTAGGAATGATTGCCAGTAGAGAAGTTTTGGTGAGTACCATTAAAGACACTTACGTTTGTGATATCTGTCCCCCCAATGACTTCATAATGAAATACCATAGCCGTAGTATCTGACTGCACCGACCAGTTTAGTGTAAAGGAACCTGCAGCAACGGCAGAAATATCAGCGCGAGACACTTCTGAATTTGCTACTGTTAATGATAGAATACTGATTATTGCATCATTGCGAAAGACGTATTGGTCATTTTCATTTCCTTCGTGAGAGCGCATTGATATACAAATATCGTTAACAGTATCCGAAAAGCCATACATGTTGTAAGTATGGTCTGTATACGTGCCGTTGCTAGTTGTTTGCCCGACACCCCGTATGATTATTATCTTGCCAACTAACGAACTGTTTACTAGGTTTACTTGTTGACTGACAGGGACACTTGTTGAGGTTGTCTTTGTGAATGTACCCTTTTCAGTAAGTAATGTAATTAGGCCATCACTCTCCAGTAAATGACGACATTGTTAGTGCCTGATGCGGGTGGAGTTGCGAATGTTACGACAATGTTTGTTGAATCTGTTGTATATTGAGAACCGATAAAAGCACTGCCGGATTGTGCAACGCTGATAAATGCATAAGTGGGATTCGAACCTAGCCCATGAGCAATATTAAAGACTGTTGCCGATGCGTTGCCGTTTGCTTGATGTTTGCCTACTCTCTCATCAGTGAGAGAAGCATATTCAATATCGGTAGCACCGGAATTTGTTCTAAGGACTTGTAAGCCTGAACCCTTTGCTTTCCGTATGAACTTGGTTCCATTACTTACCAAGATATCGCCTGCTGCTGTACTAGTATCTGTAATCGTGTTGTTTGTAGCGTTGATTGTTTTGTTTGTTAGTGTCTGCGTAAAGGCTTCTGCTACTGCTGTATCATCGGCTGTTAGAAGGGGTAATGTAAGATTGCGTGCTGCTGCTATTGCTGCGGCAACGATTGAATATGAAAATGTATCAGCGGGATTTCTTATCTTAATACGGCTTGATCTAAATGTTTGGTCAAAATCACCGAATGCATTGGCCTGGTCATTGTAAGCAATAGCAGAGTTAAGTTGTCCTTTTGCGGTGATGCTTATTTTAGTAGATGTATGTGATGCTATTGCGCTATCTCCTATGTTAGTAATGGTATTGTTTGATGCATTGATTGTCTTGTTAGTTAGTGTAGAAGCGAAAGCGTCGAAAGTGAATGCATCGTCTGCTGTGAGTACTGGCAGATTAGCATTCCTATCTGCTGCTACTGCACCACCTACAATTGTATAGCCAAATGTATTTGCGGGGTTTCTTATCTTTAGCCTGGTAGCACGGAAGATAGAAGAGAAATCACCGTATGTATTGGTTGCATTGAGTAATACATCTCCGCCAGTACATGGTGAAGCAGTAATTGAGCCTACAGTTACAGTTGCAGAAGTAGATCCAAGAGTTGTTTTAGCTCTGCTCTGCAAGTTTTGCATGATGTAGAAATGATTGTTTGTTGTTAGCGAAATGTAATCTGCTATGTTAAGTAAGTATGTACCAACTCTAGTGTACGTTTTCTCTATTGTATATGAGTTAGTTCCATCGTCTGCAATGGTTGTAACTTTTAATTCGACAGTAATTGTTTCAGCGCCTACTGTACCACCTATGGTAACGTATAATGTAGGAATACCCGGATAATCTGCTACGCTGGTATTCGTTGTTGTACTTGAATATGCACCACTTACGCCTATCGTAACTGAACCAGATTCACGGAATGCTGATACTGAACCAAGCGCCCATTTTGTGGTTGAATTACTAAATTTGGCTGTCCATGTTCCTGCGCCTGTAAATACTGGTCTGCCAACGAAATAAAAGCCCGCATCCGCTGCTGTATTATAGCGTATGCCTATAGTACCTGTTACGCCGCTAAAGTTCTCGAAAACTGGCTTTACTAGTTGGCAGCGTGTAGCATCACCTGTTAGATCGATACCTACACCTGAATGCCCTGTATCTGAAAACCAGAATCTAAGATTAGTCCATTTGCCTTCGTTAACTATTGCGTTATCTTGTACATCGATATACGTGTAAGCGGCAGTTTGATCTGCTGTTGATGAATTGAATGATACGTGATCTAGAACGCTGTTGATATAACTACCAGTGCCCGTCCCTGTTGGTGTTTTGAACGTGATCGATTTGCGATTATCTGCAAAGTGGCAATTTGATATTTTTACAAATTCAGCAAAGTTTGTCGCACAGCCAATTTCTAGTGCAGAATCACAGTAAAAGAACATGCAATGCTCGAATGTTGGTGCGAAAGAATCAGAAATAGAAACGCCTGTTGTTGCTGCGTTACCACCACTGCCATTAAAATAGAAATCACGAAATACACACCAACCCCTTATTGTTAGCCAATCTGTACCTGAAAAAACGAATTTGAAGCCTTGAATTGTTGAACCGTTGCCATTATAATGAATGCGCTGCCTGTTTGTATTAGTGTAATCAGTAGCACCGGTGTAGGTATCTGTTTCAAATTCTACAACGTCGCCATTGACAAGGAATGTATGTAATGAATTTAATAATGCGCCTGTATCTGTTGCATGAGTGGCAACTACTTCGCCGGTATTGCTTTTTCTTGCTTTAATCTTGTTACTATCGAAATAATCTTTGTAGACGATATAAGTGCCTAATTCATTCTTTAAGTCTAGTGTATTCTTTAGTGACGCTCTTAGTCCTGCTAAATCTGGCATGGTTGGTTAGATCAGCCAAGGTTTAGTGTGTATGATACTTTTAGTTTGTCACCTGATATTAGCGAAGCAGTGGTAAACGTGCCTGTATGTGTTAGTGTACCTGAAGAGGTAGCATTAAACAAACCACATTTCTGAACGTTGTTATGTGTACCTGATGCAGTCCATTCATGTTCTATTAGTGTTGAATTAGTTCCTGCTCCATGTGTTTTCGTTGTTGCGTCTGCTCTTGCAAGGCCGTTAGTTGATATCTCACCTGTTAGTACGGTGTCAGTTGCAGCGGGCGCCGTTGCATCTGATGTTACCGCAATACATCCGCCGCCTCGAGTACCGGCGCTGACATTAGTATAGCACTGTGCATGAAATAAATCACGGCCACCGTTTGTTAATAGATTCTTTTTATTCTCTGCTAAAGTATACCATTTGTCCTCTAGATGTTTGTAAAGATAAACTGAATAATAGCCTTCAATCGGAATAGTTTGATCAGATAAACTTCTTTGTCTGCTTATACCGGCCTCGACACGATCTGCTAAGGGAGTTGTATCGACCGGCATATCTATGAAGCCAACTCCGCTTTACATTCATCACAAACTGGTTTCTTGCCAACCTTCACATTTTCGTATTGAATTTGTTTACCACAAATAGCACAAGCACCAGAACCTTGATCTATGTGATTACCATCCGCCCTATGCTCTGCCATCTCTTGTTGACTGTTAGTAACAAATTCCTCCTCTGCATGGCTCGGATCAGCACATTTGTAAGTTGCACCCTGTTCACTAGACATTAATTAACAGGAAAAAATTGGTTGGAAAAGAAATAGGAACTATACCTACGACGAGTTACTTGTTTATTGTGTAATTTTCTGGGTTTAGTCCTTCCATCTGTATTTTCTCCATTGCTCCGTTTTCTTCGTTGATATCTGTAAGCAATACGAGAAGTCGTTTTTGTTTCTGCTTATCACCGCCTAGAAATACATCGTTTGCATACGTCATGTATTCGATGATATCAGCATAGTATTCTGGATCTTTACCGAATTTATCTTTGATTGCCGGCATGCCGACTCTTTGCTGGGATTGAATTTGAGCGTGATACTGTCCTAGTAGGTTCATTAATTTCTTTATATCTTCGTCCGTTCTTTCATTTTCTGCCATCTGTAGTAATTGCGCATGTGATTCGACTACTTCTTTACTTTGTTCTTGTTCTTGTATCTTACCGGGAAATTCTTTCCCTGAATCTTGTGCTGTTTGTACTTGCGCATCTACTTGTTGCGTTTTCTTACTTCTAGATTTCTTTTCTGGTTGTGGTTGTTCTTCTTGCATCGGTTGTGCTTGTTGTTCTTCTGGTATACTCATTTCGTTTCACTCCCTTCAACCCCGAATTTATTAACATCTCTCAAATTACTTGAAACGCCCTTACTTTCTCTCGGTAAGTTAGGATCATTATCAACATTTGCACCATCGCCTAAAAGTTGAATTAGTGCATTCTTTACAATTTCAGTTTGTTGATTTGCTTTATCTAATCTTTCAGAACCGCGATTAATTGCTGGTGTAACATTCTTTTCAACCCATTCTTTCTGTTCGGGCGTTGTGTTCATATCGTATATCGTTTTAGATAGATCTCGTACTTCACCAATCGATTCTGTTGTCTTCTGCAAACCCATGATTACGCCTTTAGCAATCTCTTGCATTTTCTTATTGTTCTGTTTCTGCTCTTCTGATAATTTGCCTGCCTGTTCTCTCTTTGTCAGAATGTAGATAACGAATCCAAGAACAGAAGTGATTAACGTACTGATAGCAATGACGAAACCTTCTGCTGCTGCGAATGCATCACCAGTAGCCGGTACTGATGGGATTAAAGTTACGTTCGCTTGCATCAAAAGTTGATCAAGCATTTTCTTGGGTTACGACATTTGATTCTGTTCCGGTTGCTACTGAAACGAATGTCTTATCTGGTTGCTTCAATCCAACAGGTGGAACCCGCCTCAACTTGCTTATCTTTGATTCATCTTTACCTGATAGTGAGGATGGTGTTTCTAATGCCAATCGTTTATCTTCTGCATAGCGAGCATAACCGCCTGCTTGATCCATTAGATAACCATGGCGAGAGGCTTCTATCAATCCGTAAAGATCTTCAACTTCGATGAATTCTTCTAAGTTCGGTATCGCTATTGGATGGGGTGTATGAAATTCAGAACCGCTATCCATGCCTATTGTAACGCATGTTATTGTTGGTGTATTACCTGATTCTTCGATTAGATCTCTGATTAACTTAGGTGAATACGGAATATAGAATATGTTTTTGCCGCCTATTCTAACTGAATTTTTTACGTTGCCTTCGGGGTCATATTCTAATCTAACAACAGGTCTTTGGTATGTGCCTAATTTCATATTGCACGATGCAACTTGCTCCATCGGTCTTTCTGGGTTCTCTACGTACTGCGATATTCTGTAAACAACTGCTTGCTTCACTTTGAAGTCTTTGTCTAGTTTCCCTGATTTTGCTTCTAGCTCGAACATGTTCGCTTGTGGCAATATCACACGATAAATGCCGCCTAAGAATTTGCGTACACTTTGCGGATATCTTTTCGAGTTGAATAGAGTAAGTATTTCGTTACGATCTTCCATCTTATTCGGAACATATTCTTGATAAACTTGTTCGTGCGCTCTAATAACGCGCTTTAATCTATCAGAATATTCTAGCGTTTCACTAGTCTGTTTTCTAGGTTTAAAGGATGCTGGCATACTAAAGTAAACAAATTGCTGAAAATTGTTGATAATAGAAAAAAAGTATTAAAAAATTGCTACCACAAGGGCAACAATAGCGATGATAAAGCCTGCTAGGCCTAATCCTTCGAATATTGACGTCTGTTATGTCAATACTCCTGTGTATTTCGATAACAGATCTGTGTCCATTATCTTGAATGCGAAGTATGCTTTGTAGATCGTACCTTCAACTTCTGTCTGTGTGTTTGCATATGTCAGTACACGTTGAGGCCCATCCCAGAATCTTAGTGCGCTTGAATCTGCTGCTGTAAGTTCTTCTGCTGTGATCAAGTCATCGTTAACCCATCGGACACCGGGGAATAGGGGCACTGCTCCCATGATGTAGTTAACAGATGAGTTATACGGTAATGCGTTCACAACAGGGCTTTGTATTCCTACTGTGTTTCCGATAACCCATGGTGTAGAAGCATAGAATGCTCTTGATACGTTTCTTCTTGATATCAGAATGTTTGCTGAACCTTTGTTTGTACCTGATACGTTGTCCATGAGAACACCGAGTTCTGGTACTGGGTTGGTTGTGTTAGAATTCGCTGCTATTGCATCCCAATCGCCAGGGTTTGCTGAACCTGAAACAGCGTTAATTTCATCGGCAATCGCTTCGTTTCTTGCTCTATCCATCTGTCCGTTCCAGATCTGAACAACTGTGTCAAAGACATTAACATCGAATGTCTCATTCCTAAACTCCCATGTCGTACCGATATGCCCACCGTATAACTTCAGTTGAGCAGTATCGACCTCGAACTTTGGAGTACCAGTAAATGGGACTTCGAGTTCATGAATGTCCTTGTGGACCATGTCGAATGCATTCTTTACTTTGTACCACTTGAATGAGAAGTCTGTAGTTGCACGTCTTTCGACAACCTGCAAGAGTATATGATCCGGAGCCTTACCCATGACCAATCGATTTTCGGCTTGTAGCGTTTTGACATTAAGGTAATCCTTTCTTTCTAATGTTCCGCCCTGTTGTAAGTTTCTTTCTAACGCATCGTGATCACCACGCTTGTAGGCGTTTCTTACATCTAGATACTGCTTGATTAGTTCATGATCTTCTCCTCTATAACCAGCAAGTTTCATGCCAATTGCATCAGAATAATTGCCATTCTGAACTAGTGATCTTACACGCAAGTTTTCTTTTAGATCGAATACTATATCATGGTCTTCGAAGCCAGGTCGTAATCCAGAGTATTCGCCCATAGTTACAACTTTTCTTACTGGATCATACCACATTGCTTCTGATCTTACATAATCACCATTCTCTTGCATGATCTTTTCCTGAGTAACTTCGTCTAGTTGCTCAGGGTTGCGATAGTACTGAAATCCTGATTCAGTTTGTTGCATCTGTTTCGATAGTTGTACTGCTTGTGGTCGCTGTGATTTTCTTGATAGTGGCATCTCTATTACGCTCCTAGTCCTCCGTTGTCGGTTACAACGGTAATAACATCATTCAATGCCGCTGCTGCTGTTACACTTACACCATCGGCATCTGTTACTGCTGCTGCCAACTTTACATAATAACCGAAAACTGGATCTGTAGTACCTGCTTCTTTTACTTTACCAGATGCATCAGGTGTTACAGGCATATTCGGTGCTATTGCGCCGCTTGCTACAACATTAACGAAAACGCCTTCTTGTGATATGTAACGCACAGTTAATGCATTAAGTGCTTTATCTTCGACTGCCATGCCATAAGGTGGCAGATCTCCCGCTACTGCTGTTCTTATCTTGCCTTTGTTGCCGCCTGATTTATCGATCGCTAAAACTTGCCCTCTCAAAATTGCGGGCGTTGTTGCCATCTTTCTTGATCTTACACGTACTTCGCCGATTGGTTCAAATTGACCTGCGGCTGTTCCTCCAAAGCCTACATCTGTGCCTGTGAGGGGTGCAGTTTGATTAAATGACATCTCTAGTATACCCCTCCCTGCTCGTTAGAATTACCAACTATTGAGCCAAAATCTAACAACTCGTTTAGTTCATCGATATCTTTTTGTGAAACTCTAGTTGCTGATTGCTGTATGTTTCGATCTTCTGGTTGTTTTTTGTTCTCGATCATCTGTGTAACCTTTGGTCTAAATGGCAAAGTGCTGGATTGATTCAAGCCTCTAGCCGGCTGTGGTCGGCTCATTGGAATTACGTATGTGTTCAAGAAGTGATCTAGTTGCTCATCTGGTAGCACCATAAGCGATTCAATACGTTTGGTGCGTTCCTCTTCATTGCCGCCAGTCGAATCAAGCGACACAATTGAAGAGATTCTTTGTCTCTTATTGTTGGCTTTAACTTCAGCAATATTTTTTTCTGAACTAACTTTGAATGTGTTTAGTTCATTGATTACTTGGTTCTGTTTCTCGATTAAGGCAAATGCTTTATCTAATTTTTCTTCCCAACGTTGAATCGTTTTCTGACATGGTGATTCTGCTTGCTCTTGTGATTCAGTTTGAGGAGCAGATGTCGGCGCTTCTACTCTAGGTGATTCAGTAGAAACGCCTGATGGGACTACTTTCTGCTCCTGAGGTACTTGCTGCTGTTCGATTTTGGGTATGTCTGATTGATTCAGAGTAGTTTGACCGGTAGGAATGGTAACTGTCATTCCTTTGTTTTCAGCGGTAGGTTCTACTGCTGCCGGGGTTGCTGCTTGTGTTGGTGAAGAATTGTTACTATTATTCGTAGTTTCTTCAGTCAAATTTACAAGTGAAGTTGAGTAAGAATTGAAATAGGAACTATTAGCACTATTTTGGTACAAGTTCTTAATTTTTGAATAATCTAACCACTGACTAGATGAATTCTGAGTTAGTAGTCTAGTGCAGATATCGTTAGTTCCTTCACATGATTTTCTAACGTTAGCATTGTGAAAACCATATGCTGGATCATCAACTACTGTTATATTGATTGGTTCAAAATCTGTAATCGCTTCTGGTGGGTCATTTCTGTTTAATCTGTAGATAGAAGGTGAAACAAACTTGGGTATCTTACCCAGTTTGAACGCTTCAATTGCCTTTGCATCTTTTAGTTCAATGATTGCATCGTATGAATTAACGACCGAGTTCTGAACTAATCTTTGATTGTGTAGAACAGAATTGACTATGCCAATCTCGTAGGGGCGTTGCCGATCAAGATACATCCGTACGTCTTGTTCTGGTATGCCTGTCTCTGGAATGTGATAGAATTCATGTGGGTGTTTTAAGTAGTCAGTAATGATCAGTGGCCGACCAACGAATCGGTTGATGTGCTTAGTAAGATAATCCGATACGTGGCCGGTCTTATTCTTTGTAATTGTATCATCTATTGAAAATGCGCGGATAAAGTAGCGGTGATTCTTAGAGTCCTCACTCGCTCCTATTATCTGCGCTGGCGGAGTGTGGAGTCCTACCGCGCTTATTTGCTCTGGTGATAGAGTCAATAATCATACGAAAGAATGAGATAAAAAGAAGAACTAAATCATTTAGTTTTATCTATACGCTTTACGAACTCTTCTCTAACTGGGAAGTGATCCATGTGTTCTAGTTTTTCCCATTCATGTTCTTCCATCTCATTTACTAATTTGAACATTTTGTCACGTTCCATCTTCCTGCCCTTATCTGAAAGTTTGATGGCTCCATTCTTTGTTATCTCAACAAGGCCAGCATCCGTTAGGCATTGAAGCCAATAATCAAATTCGTCCTCTGGGATTTCCATTGTTGCTTATAGTAACTGTTGGACTGGCCAAATAAATAATATTTAGTTAAGATATGATTTGCCACTCATCCTTGCTACCCATTCAGCAGGATCGCCGTGCAACTTCTGCTTAGATATCCACTTGCGATAAGCATCAGTTAGATCAATAGATCTATCGCCCTTAGTGCAGAATGTTAGCGGTGGTTCTATGCCTGTTAATCTACGTTCTACTTGCCAAGCGCACTTAAATCTAGAATCTGCGCCCTTCAAATGCAGTAAACGTACATCGATGTTAACATAGATCGGTATCTGATGCTCATAACAGCGCCAGCAGAATACAGTATCGAATGATGATGGGATTCTGTACTTTTTGCGAACGAGAGCGTTATCATCTAGATCGCCCTGAAATCCTATATCTTGAACTATATCTCGTCTGATGAACATGAGAGGAAATCCAGCAAACATTACTTTGATTATTCCCTTGGGTAGTTTGGGATCTCTAACGCTTGGCCAATTGTATTTTCGGGTTTTTCTATCGATAACTACCGGATCTTTGATGCATATGTTAAGCAGTTCTGCTTGTTCTGCAACCATCGTCAGATTACAGACAGCAGAGAAGACGGGAAATCGTTGTTCATCAACTGATTTCAATAAAGTTTCGAAATCTTGTACTCTAAATGTAAGATCATCAGGTGCTAGTACAAGATATTCTGCTTTCGATCTATTGAGAAAATAATCTCTGATAATTGCATAAGCGTACAGTTCTGGATAATATTTTACGTACAGAAACGGAACTTCGGGATGCGCCTTCCTTAATAAGTCGTGACATTCTAGAACTGGCGTTATATTTCTAGGCGATGGAACACCAACTAATGTCGTTAGTTGACTGGACACGGATCAGAACGTAGAATATAAAAAGATAGAAACTAATTCTTCTTCATGGTCTTATTGGCATTAGTAGAATTATCTTCCTGTCCTGGTGGCGGCGGTTGCTGCATTGTATTCCCTCCTCCTCGTACAATGTTCTGTTGTTGATCTGAACTGTATTGAGCAAATCGCTGATAATATGCGCTTAGCATTGTCTGTACTGCTTGGGAATAATTAAACAACTCACTTGCTGAGCTAGTAAAGCCCTGCCCCATCATCTGAAATGCTTGCGGTATTCTCTGAACAAACATCATTGTAGCATGCAATTCTCTTTTCGTTTCGATGTGTGCATCTTGTTCTGCCTTTAATGCCTCTTGCAATTTCGTTATCTCTGATTTTTCCTCTTCGTTTTGAGTCATTCTAAACTTTCGTGATGAACTTATCTGTAAGAGTTTTGGTGCTTACATTAGTCATTGCTACAATAGCAGGTGGGAAAGTAATATTCTGTGGTGTTTCTAGATAGCAAGCGACATCAGTTTCTTGTGCATCGTCTGTAGGTATAACAGTGCCATCGTAATAGAAATTGTTGTTGTAGGCACTTGCTGCATCTTGTGTTACACCAGCAGCCCATAATTCAGAGATAAGTACATCGCCCGTTAGCATTGATGAGACTAAAGCACCGGAGAATGTTGTAACATCGCTGAATTGATTCGTTGCACTTGCCTCTAAGACGTTAGCCGCTGTTGATCCATCGAGTACAGTACCTACTTTTGCACCTGTAGATGGACGCCATACGTAAACATTAACCCTAGCCGATTTATTAGTATCTTTTACTGGAAAGTTGGCATTGTTATTCCCTTGCTTTGTAGATATAGAATATGTCCATGTCTGTGCGGTTATACTTGTAACATCTAATGGTGGAGATACAAATCTAGTAAAATAGTAATTCTGCGATGATACTGTAGCGTTTGATAAGCAAGTTTTCGTAACTTCTGAAGTGCCTTTAGTAGTGTTCATTGATCTGTTTATAGTGCGGGCTTCTGGGTTTGTTGAAGGTGTATTATTCGGTGTTAGCGATGATTGCTCATCAGATGGTAGCGTACCGACAACAGTACTTAGGGCGTTATGAAAATAGAAACGCGTTGCCAAATCTTAGGCAATGACTCTCCAATAGATTACAACGTTATTTGTACCTGATGATGGTGCAGAGGCGAATGTTACTGTTATGTTTGTAGAATCAGAATCAGCCTTTGCTGCTATTACTGCTGATCCACTACTAGCAACAGAGATCATCGTATACGTTGGTGTTGCACCTAAGCCATGTGCTATTGTGAATACTGTTGCCGATGCGTTACCGTTTGCTGTTGATTTGCCTGTTTTCTCAGAATCAAGGCCAGCCCATTCGAGATCAGTACCGGCTGAATTAGTACGAAGGACTTGTAACGCTGCACCCCTAGCCTTCCTAACGAATTTAGTACCATTTCCAACAAAGAGATCCCCTACACCGATTGAGGTATCTGTTATCGTATTGTTAGTCGCATTCAGAGTTTTACCTGTAAGGGTATCTGTCGTTACTCTACCAACTAGAGTATCAGAAGTTGTTGGCAGTGTTATAGTACCAGAGTTAATTATTGTTGATATAACTGGATTAGTCAGTGTTTTGTTTGTCATTGTAGTTATAGATGTAGGAGTGAATCCGGTAACTGCTTGGTTTGTAAATCCTGCGGCCCACAATACACTTACGTTATTAGTACCACTGACGGGAGCAGTTCTAAAAGTGAGTTGGATCTGGGTAGAGGTGATAACTACAGTTACGGGAAAGGCATTATTAGTAACAGCGTTGGCAGCATCAACAGTTGCGATATCAGGCTGGGGGGTTATGCCGTGCGTTATGTTGAATGTAGTAGTAGAACCGTTGCCGCTAAAAGTGGCAGTGCCACCCCCTGCAAAGCCACCTGTAGCGCCTTGACCTCCTGCTTCTAGATCAATGATAGAACCACCTGACGTTCTTACTGAGATCTTACCATCAGTGTTTACAAATAATCTTCTGATGTTAGTTGCTGGTGCAGATGGTGCAACGGAAACTGTTTGCAAATCAAAGTAATGTTGACCGAATGAATTATCTTCGTCTTCATATGCAATCGATGATGGTATTGCAGATTTTGGTAATCCTGTAGCAGTATTTGATGAACTGAAATCCATCGTCTTACCGGTTACGATCTGCGGTGCTGTTTTGCTCATCAATTCGTCGCTAGTGCCTGTAATTGCTGGTAAGTTGAACGTCTTATCCTCTGATAAGTTCGGTACAGCAAAGTAGATCTTGTTTGATTTATCTGAATCAAATATTGATAAAATCAAACTCTCGTACGTTGTCGGTGTCTTTACTGCAACGACGCCTAATGCGTTATCAGCAGATAGATCGATTTGTGAAAAATAATCGACAAAATTGTTTACGATATCGCCGTAAAACGTTGTTTGATTTGTGATTCCGGGATTGTTAATTTTCTTTTTCCAATCGGGCATTTTGTCTAATATCGAAAAATTGGGGTAAGATGCTAAGAAGAATTAAGAAGGCGTAAACGTGTTCCTATAGATCTTTACTGCTTCTTGCATCTGATCCATTACTTCTGCCATAGTTTCACCTTCGATTACTATGGCGTAGTCGTCACATTTGGCGACAAAAGCGTTGTTTCCTTTACTGAACCATCTAACTTTTGCCATGCTGTTATAGGGCATATTACTAGATACCTAATGGTATTAATCTGCATCTACAGTTTTCATGGGAATGTGTAGGTCCGGGTAATGCCATAAACGGATCATCAATGTACCACGTCTTGAATTCCCATCTCTTACAGATAGAACAAACGCGATCATCTTGTGATGTTACCCATGTAACAGTACGATCTACTGTTGTAACGAAATCAGGTGTTATGTAGATAATGCTTCTATTGATTGATGGATCGGTAATGGGATCTCCATCATCTAATTGCGATTGATTTAAGAGGCGGCGTCCGGTTCTCCCCCTCGTTGTCGTATCCTGCTGCAGCGGCAAGATATTATCAGCAGATGAGGATCCGAACGCCGTATTTGATGCCGATTCTACGTCAATGCCGACAGTGCGACGAGAATACTTTTCGATTAGATCTCTTCGCTTTGTAATAGTGGCAACGTTTAAGGCTATATTTGTAATGTCTATGGCAACAGTATTTACAATACCATTCGGATTAAGGAAAGAATCTGGTGGTATTCGTTTTCTATCAATGTTAAAAAATATCTTATCTGCGCCTCTTGATGTGCTTAAAACCATTCTACCCCAGAACCGTTCGGCACCATCAAATGCAATTTCTTTAATCTTTGCTGTATCTGATTCTGTGAGAAATATTGGGATTACAGGGTTTGTTGATATCGAGGTTGCTGCAAATTCTGCTCCTAATAGGTATGATTTCGTTGTTGCCTGTCGTATAGTGTCCTTTACGAGTTGGTCGTATTTTGGTCTATAAATAGAAGAGAGTTCAGTCCAAGCATATTGCGGGTTTAATTGATCTTTAATTGTGTTTACGATATTGTTTAGTTGATTCGTTAATTCTGCTTCTACTGCTCTATTCGCTTTGCTCGATGGTATATCATCGTGAACAATGAACGGACGTGCGCTCATAGTTTACTCTGACGACCAAATGCGTTTGTCTTCCTGCTTTCGAGCAGAGTTTTCGCTTTTAATCGTGATTTTGCTGTTATTGGTATACCTGCTTTCTGCAGCTCTTCTTGCCGTTGTTGGGCTATATTCTGTGCATTTTGCACGTCTTCAGTCTGGATAAATTGTGATGGGTTCTCATTCATGAACTTCTGTAAATTAGTTTGCAACTGTTCTTGATCGGGCGGGAAGGGAGGCCTAGCCAGTTCCTCCCTTACCTCGCGCTGTGTCATCAAGCCTGTCTTATACAATGAGATTAATGGTTGTGCTTTGTCAGATATACTATTGAAGTCGAGTGATTCGAAAACTGTTTGTATCTTAATTCTAAGATAAAGAAATTCTGCTTCGGGGAAATAGAATTCGATTAACGGCTTGTAATGCTGCTCCCATAACGTATCTCTGATCTCTTCTCTTGCTGGCTCTAGTACCGTTTGCTGCCATACTATCGCTACTTGCTCTGTTGTAGCTCTATTCGTAATATCTTCGAAGTTGATGAATGGGCTAGGTATTCTAGTTGCCATTGCAATGTGTTTATCATTGCGATCACGTTCTTCGAGCAAGCCCATCATATCGTAATCTAGTTTGACTTGCTGGAAATCTACTGCTTGATTCGTTGCTTTTATTGACGCTGGCAGCACAGTATCAACGAAATTTTTGATATCTCGCGCTGACATGCCTTGAAATTTGAATAAACCAGAACCAGCGTATGCAGAAGTATTCAGTTCGGGTAATACTTTTTCGTTTAATCTTCTATTAGCGCCTGATAATGTTAAGATATTTTGCAGTTGTGATAGACCATAATTGAGAGAATTAGGTGCTACACATGAATCGTCATTAGTGAAATAGATTAGATCTTCCATCGGTATCGGTGGCTGGGCTTCACCGGCTTTCGTATCATCACGAATCCATTCTACATCATCATATTCTACTGCTACAGGTTCCCATGATCTTACGTTAACATGTACTTGACCGAGCCAGTACGAGTTTAATGGCTTTAGATAAATCGGTACACCTCTACGAAAGCCCATCTCAACGAGTTCTGCTTTCTCTTCTATAGCAGGTGATGCGTACTCTTTGAATAGTGCAGAGCGACCGAATACATATTTTTGAATAATAGCAGGTCTGAGTTTGCGTTTTAACTTGACCATGTTATCGACTTGACCACAGAACTCTAAGATCTGCTTCTGTTCATCTTGTGTTATTACTTCGTCTAATGCTGCTTGAATCTCTTCTGGTGTATCTTTAACTGCTCTAGTTGTAGGTATTAGTTCTAAACGAAAATCGCCTTTCAGTGTGTAATTAACTAGTGTGTGTAAAGCAGGTTTGATTACATTGTCAAATTCATATGCGTTTGCTAATCTTGCTTTGTAAGAACGTGGGTAAGGATCTTTAAATGAATCAGTTTCATCGGCAAGAACACCAGTAGCAGATCGTTTGATGTACTTATCGGGGATTAGCCCTGATTGTATTAGATTACGTCTTTCGTAGTTTCTTGGTGCTACAACGTTAGGATCGTAATTCTTTGAATCTAAAGCGTAAGAAAAAGGCCGCATTTTGATAGTATTATGAGCCTTTTCAAGTTCGGCAGTACTCACAATTCTAAATGATTTACTCACAAACTATAGACAACTATTAAAAGGATGCATACGTAATACTAGTAAGTGGTAGCAAACAGAAATGGAATATAATAACGCGTATTCCTCTCTGGTTCCCTGCGTTAAGTGTGATACCTTGTTCCCTGCGATTTACGGCCAGCAATCACTATGTCAATTCTGTATAGGTGATAAAACAAACTGGAAACTAAAGCAGGAACGAGAGGAGAAACAAATAGGTTTCGAATTAGTTGTTCAAAAAGATTCTATTCTTCTAAGAAAGATTCCTCATCAAAGGTATCGCCATCATAATATTCATCGTTATCCTCAAAATCTACTAAATTAGCAGGTACTTGAGTGCCGCGTATGTGTATGTGTTGTACCCTATCTTTACGTGGGTATATACCGACTTGATCTCCTGTACCGTGTTCTTTCATTGCATGCCATGTTATTGATTCCATGAATGGTGCATTTTCATCTAGTGGTGTTATTTCGTATAACGGATCATGTAATGAAACGACTTCTTGCCCTGTAGAACCGAGCGGCTTATCGATCTTGGGATCTATAATAGTAGAACATTCATTGCATATCCAGAACGGTTCGGCTGTTCTTACTTCATTATGCAGTATCATACCTGATCGACAATTAGGGCAGAAATTACGTTCTTGCTCATCTTGTATTTGATCTTCCTCCCAAGTACCGATAACTTGAATGCGATCGTGTTCTTTATCTTGCTGTTTTATCTTTGATACGTCTCTCCCGCTGAAGCCTAAGTCTATTTCTTCGCGCCCGTTTCTTGTCATTATAGTATGCTATCTCCTTAGTATGTTGAAAACAATAATCGCCTTCAATACTATCTATGATAATATGATAGAACGGCTTTAACGGACATTTCTTTACTGAACAATATTTTCTTAGCGCTAATATTTGCTGAATACCTTATCCAATAATTTTTCTAGTTCTGCTTTATGATACTTATTCATGTGTTGCAATATTTGATCTGTTGTACTCAATTGTAATTGACACTTTTTACAATACCTAGATCTAAGATGTAATATCATAAAGGCTCAAACCCTCTGCAAGTGCAATCCCGATATTGACATCCGGCTGTGGCGACATGGCATGTGTTTGATGTTGGTGGGATAGCGTATATTTCTCGTAAATGCATATCGTGTGAATGTTTACATTTACAATTAACTATCATCCCTTTTGCTCCTTTATTCGCTTACGTTTCATTTCTTGAAATCTCTGCCTAGCCACTTCTGGATCTCCAATTACTTCTGCGCATCTCTTATTAGAGTGATGCAAGCCTGTTTCAACTTCTCTGTAGCTCGGGTTCGGCAGTGTAGAATCATAAACAATGTGTTTACCGCACATAAAGATACACTCTCTAGGGGATGCTGATCGTTGTGAGTTGAAAGGATTAGCATCGCCTTTTTCTGCTGCTGACATTGTTTTTCGCTTGTACCAGTTTTATTTTAGTAGTTAGGTGCTGATTGTAGCGGCTCGGAATTTTCGATTAATAGCAATTTACGCAAGTCTTCTGGTATTGTTATGTTATTGTTTGCTCCCACTACAGCAAGGAATTTGCCTAATGCTTTTCTTGATTCTAATTCTGATTTTTGCATGATATAGATATCGTTTGTTAGTGTGGCTATATCTCGTTCCGTTTCATTCATCGTCAAAAGTATCTGCTGTGTAGTTTTTGTTGCATTTGCCATTATCAGAGTAATATTTTGATGCGCTTCTGCTATCTCTTTGAATTGTTCTTGGTTCTCGATATTTTCTTTTGATCGTGATAGCGATTCGTTCATGTATCTAATTACTGAATTAGTGTTTGCAACGTTCAGATTAGACCAGTATAAAGCACCAGCAGATATCAAGATCGAGATCATAAGGGCGAAGAAAATGGCGCTTAGTGATGTGAAATGAAATTGTGGTAGTTTTAATTTCACCTGTTCAATCTCTCTTGCATATCGTCTAATCGGTACTGATGGGTTGCTAACACTTTTTCATTATCAGTAATTCGTTTATTATCAGATTCTAGTTTCTGTTCTATCTTTGTTATCTTATCACATAATGCTTGTATGTTGTTGGTGAATGTTGATGCTACGTCTTTGCGTTTCGTAAATGCATCTACTGTTTTGCCAAAGAAAGCAACTAAGCACGGTCCTGCTACTCCCATGATTAGCGGAAGATAGAACGCTGCGGGTTCACTAACTTCTGACGACAAATTCTGTGCGTGATTAATTAGATTATTTTTCTTTTTGAGAGCTATCTAATAGTATTTGCTGCACTGCTCTAGCAGCGTGAATAATTTCGTTACATTGCTTGATCATCTTTTCTTTTGATTCGTTATCGTTAATTTCTATTTTTAAGATTTTAACTTGATCTACGAAATCAGAGATGAACATATTGATAATATCAGTTCCACTTAATTTTTCGGCGCCGAAATAATTTGAGTTTGTCATTCTTCTTCCTTTTGCTCTATCGCATAACCATTAACAATTTTCCATATATCCATTTTCAATAACTTACCGTTCATCATGTACAAATAATCGTTGACAACCATCCTTACATCTCTTGCATGAACGAGATAAGTACTCCACTCGAATTCTACATTAATTTTGAATTTGCTAGGTGGTGGGTATTTTCTTGGTATATTAGCGGTCATTCTTTAGTTAGTCTTCTGGTGGCAATGGCTCTTCGTAGGAACCATATTGCTTGAATAGATTGTTATTGTGTAACTGTGTTTCTTTATGCATGCGCATATGAGCAGAGCAGTAAAAGTTACGATCGTTAGAGCAATGCACACATGTTCTTCCTTCTCTTGCTTGGCATACAGTGCAGTTAGTCATTTTATTATGATAAAATAGGTGGGGTTACTAATCTGCATATGGAACGTGCCCCTCGTAGTTGGGCGCAGATTAGCAATTGGGTAATGCCCCACCTAGCCTATGAAATTCAGCAATTGCTTCTCGACGAAGAGCGCAGCATTGAACTCACTAGTCGATTCGACAACAGCAATTTTGGACTGAGCATTGTCATTAATAAAGTCTCTTGGCAATTTGCAAGTTGTAGCTTATAACTAATAAAATTAGAGGCTAGGGCAATGAGGTAAAATGAACAAGAGTAAGAGATACAAAAGTCATTTTCTTGCCCTAACCCACTGAATAGATTGAGTTCGCTAATAATTAACGGTTTTAGAATTTAAACTTGTATTTATGCAAATACGTTACGTCATTTAAAATTATTTAAATGAATAAACTGTTGTACGGGCCAAAAAAAAGAGAGAGTTAGTTATTGTCGCCGCCGCCGTCGTTACTATCTCCGTTGTTATCGTTGTTCCCCCCATCATCAGGGCTACCAACGTCACCGTCTATTGGTACTGGTGGTGGTTCAACAACTACCGTATCGTTATCTGCAGCGGGTGGTTCTATGATTATTGTAGCATTATCGCCGCCGCCGGCTGGTGGTTGCACTGGTTGATTACTTGTTTCATCGATTGGTAGTGTTGGTTCTCCTCCTGCCGTTTCATTACCTGCTCCTGCTGGTGGACATCCACATGGTTCGGGTTCAGGTGTTGGTGTAACAGGTGGATCTACCACAGTTACATTCCCTGGTGTCTCTGTTACATTTTGGTCAGGTGGGTGAACTACTACAGTTCCGTTATCAATCACTGTTACATTTGATGGTGGTTCAACTTGAGTTACATTGCCAGGTGGTTCTACTATGATCACTGGTGGTTCTGTTGCTCCTGTTTCGTTCCCTGGTGGTGTTGTCGTTGTTTCGTTACCTTGGGTTTCATTGTTTGTTGGTGGCAATGGTTCTGGTACTATAATTGTGCCGTTCTGCCCTGTTTCATTATTTGGAGGTAGTATGATAATGGGATCTGTAGGTACTGTTCCGTTATCTGATGGTGGTTCTGGTTCTTCGCCGCCTCCACCGCTGGTCTTTGTGATCGTAATCACAATTTGATCAGGGCTTTGTTGTACTGATATAGATTCAAATCCTCCTGCTATTGCTTGTATTAGATCTTCTTGTTGTGATATGGCGCTTTGTGTTGACATCATTGGTGCCATAGCACCTAACCCGAGTACTGATGCGATTAGCATGATACTCGCTATTCTGATATGCATATCGATCTTTGCTTTAATCTGGGGTTTAAAAAGATCTAAGGCGATTATATAGTTCGTACTTAGATCTTGTTTAGTAAATACAAAATAATAAGATGCCAGTTGGTGTAATTCAATCAGGTAAGAATAAGAACAGATTCAAGAAGACGAAACCCAAAGGTGGAGGTAAAGCAAATCGATTTAGTGGTTGTGAAGCAACGCAGAAAGCAAAGGGTAAGAGTGCAGATTCAGCAGCTAAAATTTGCGCATTTATCGCTAAAAGAAAGAAGGGAGGATAATAGTAGTAGTAAGTTTACTTACAGCGTTCCTTCTATGTTTCTCAATCTTTTTATAATATCATTAATGTAATCGATAGGCACTGCAACTTCTTTTGGTGTAAATCTATCGACAACTTGATACGTTTTCATTAGCTCGATCATACGCAATACATCACGCATCTCTTGCTTTCTTCTCTGATCATATTTTATTGGTTGAAATCCGATTTTTCTCCATACGGGTGAATTGATAATTTGTGCAGTTAGGGAATCTTTTCGATCATCTAGATCTATTGCTGCTGCTGCTGCTGGTTTGCCGCTGACGGTAGGATCCCTTTTGCTTTCCAATCGGCATATATTGTAGTAATCTGGTCCTTAAGATTTCTTAGGGCACATGCCATGACACTATCCTTTTCTTGATCTAGTAATCGCCTAAACATCCACATCTCATCTTGTGTTAGATAAAGAGGATATCGTTTAGCGTCTGGTGGGGGGTTCCATATATTAACTCCTACTGGATCGCTGTAGTTATTTGTTGAGCATATATCGTTTGCAACTAGTGGATCATCGCCATGGATTCTATGATCATCAACATTAACAGGTCTAAATTTGTTAACCTCATCCCTAGTTAATTTTCGTTTAGGATCAGGATCACTAACATAAACTCCCATCTCTAGCTCTATAGAATGAAAAAGAGAAATAAAAACATCAATGTTCAAGATGAAGAATTTGATAATAAAGCGTATTGGAAACAGGTAGGCGGCAGTTATAAGCAAAATTATCCTGCTGGTATGTATAAAGAAATTGACAAAGCGTTTGTAAATACAATGGTATCTGAACTCGATCTAAACAAAGTGCAATCAGTGTTAGAAGTTGGTTGCGGCTTTGGTCGTGTTGCTAAGTTACTAATGCCATTTTTACCTAATTTACAACATTATCATGCATTAGACATATCAGAAGAGATGGTAAAACAGGCAAATGAATATTGTGAAGATTACAAGATGAAAGGTCTTTTCATTGCACTTGAATTAGATTTTGAAACTCGGCCGATAACTGCGATGTATGATCTTGTTCTTTCAGTAGAAGTAATGACTTCGATCCCGAACTCTATTCTTGGAGAGCAGCGTGTCAAGAACTTTATTGATAAAATGCTAACGAAATCAAAAAAGTATGTAGTTAATCAAGATTGGTTCAATGCACCTAACAGAATAGAAGAGATGCAGAAGCCAATGAAGCCGATCAATGAAATCAATCATTTTCACGATTACGATCGGTACTATAGTAACCATCGCAAAGTACTGCAAGTAATAGGGCATTCAATACCTAGATATTCAGAGCATATCTTTTGTGTTAGAGTAAAATAAGTAAAAAGTGTGGTAATGGGCATCAATGAACTCAGAGTATCTCTAGGTTGCAACAGTTCTCTTTGTTTGTCATGCTTTTCGATATATGCATGAATCTAGCCCACGACCAACTTATTTTGTACTGCCGGATGATTTAAGGTCTGCTTTTGTTTTTAACTTTGGTTTTGTAGTTTCTTGTTTGCCCTTCTTTGCTGCCTTATCTTTTTTTGATTTTTTATTTTTGTTTTTTGCCAACGCAACTTTTTATCTATAGATCTATTTAACCATAACACGTTGAAATACTTAGTAACAGTCAAGTTTGATTATATTATCGAAACGAATGAAACGATTGCAGAATTAAATGAAATGCTAACTGCTCGTATAAAGCATATGTACAATCCGAGAAAGATGATGATAATGATTGATGAGTTACCGTTTGCTTTAGCTAGAGAAGAAAGAATGGCTAAGCAGCAGCATGATCCACATAATCATGAAGAAAATTGTTGCCCTGAGAATTTAGAATAAATAACAAAAATTTCGGAGGCCGCTGAGAAATGAACACAACAATATTTTGGCCTCCGGAGTTAGTCAGCGATTAATAAGCCATGGGAGCATCCATGTCTTCCATCATGCGATCCCAAAAGCGATCGCACTTGTCGCATCGATCGTAACCCTCACGATCGGCAATTTCAACGTCACAATCTATACAACGTGTCAGTGCGCAATGTGTACCGTCTTGGTTATGATTTAGTCTTGTATATCTCTTACAAAACTCACAATAATATTGGTTCATACAGTTACAGATGTCCGTGCCATTTATATAGTTATCTATATTCCTGTATACATTGCAATATATATTTATATAGGTCCATGGACTATTTCTTTACACTATGAATCAGAGTAAGAGAGAATCAGTAGAAGAAGAAAGTTGGTATCCAAACGTAAAACCAACAAAAGCACAGGTTCCAACGAAAGAGCAGAAAGTTAGATTAGATGCAGTACTGTGGCGCTTAGGGCTTACTGACGAAGATAGTGAGAATCTTGTAGAACTGATTGGAGTGTGGCCTAACTTTTCTATCGCTACAAGATTAACGCACTTCAATGATATCTATGCACTGCAACACCACGAAGGCGTTCATTTACAGAATGTTTACATGAATCGCTACAATGGCTTAACGTTTGAGTTACAGATTAGAGAGGATATCTAATGAAACGCAAGAATCTTTACAAAGAAGAAATAATGAAGAGGCCGCCGGCTCAGCCAAGTGACAATATTTGCCGAATATGTATTGTCACGATGGACCAGAAAGATATCAAACCTGCCAAAGTTACAGCTATAGGTCGAATGTACAAGAATACTTCATGGTGGGGTACAAAGATGCAAGCAGTTCACGATGACGGTACGATTCACACTTGGGACCTAATTAACAAATGATGCAGATAACAAAGAAGAATGAACAGAAATTAGTTCTCGGCTTGTTACAGGATTTTATTGATGCGTATGAAGGTAATGATGCGATCGAGAATTGGGAGTATTGGGATGATTCGAATAAGATCATGAACAATATACGAATTGCAAAACGCATCTTGAAACGGAGCGAGCTATGACAATCACCTATAATGGAATCGAAGTAAAAGAGATACATCTCTATTATTTCGAAATAGAATGGGTAGAAGGTGATGAAACGAAAAATGACAGATTCGAAGTCATACCTCAATATCACACTTTCATAATGGGGGAACAAGAATATGTTTTTGAGAAGAGAAATGATGTAGCTAACATCAATTTAAGGGTGAATGATAAGTTCGTTGAGATTCATTACAGCAGAAAAGACGATACGATAGTATTCGTGAAACTGATACCACACAACAAAGTAATCGAGATCTCGTATACGACGCTAGACTATACACCGGAAGAGACAGGAGAACAAAACCGTCTATCAGATGAGACAAAGAAGGAGATGCAATGAAAGGATATCCTAGCAAAGATTGGTGGGTAGATATGTGCAAATACCCAAAAGGCATTGTAAGTATGCTGCTTACATTCGATGAAGATCAGAATCAGGCATTAGAAAATTTTGCACGGGTAAATGGCTGGTCAAAATCACGGGCATGTTCTGAGATACTTGAACAGTGGTTAAAAGACAATGGGTATCTCGATCCAGAAAGTACGGGCGGGTATAATATTTGACATATTGGTGCGACAAGTGCGGAGTTAGATTTGTGCTATACGATTCGCTGTTACTGCATAGGAAATGTGGCTGTAAGAAATGAAAGTGAACCATGAGAAATTAGCGATAATTATTGCCATGATTGTTATTGGCACTATCGCTACTGTTGGCTTTGTTAAGAATCTGATTGGTGTACTGAAATACGATCCAGATTTTAAATGCCCTGAAGAATTACCCGCTCCTGTAGAATGCGCTAGAAATGTTTTGTTAAATGATGGTCAAATCCCACGTATTGCAGTAGAAGCATGCGCAAGCGATGAGCAATGCGTTAGATCTGGCGCTCTCAATGATCTGCATAAAGGTCTTCATCCATATTGTGATTTAGTTAATGAAGAATACATGCAGAACGGTGGTATCTGCCATGATCGCTTTGATGTATCTGAGAGTACAGGTATAGCAACATGTAACGATGGCACTCATCAGAAGAATCCATTAGATTGCACCACCACCACGACTAATACAGCAACAACTGATCTAGGCAGCCTAATTATACTCAACCGCCCTTACGAATTAGCTCGTTAATCGGCGCAGTACTGCGGATCATCTGATCCAAGGGCGGCAAATATTTTTTTTAACTCTGATAATCGTTAAGGCGTAACTAAATTAGATAATCTTCTTTCTATTTTTTTACAATAAACACGATCTTGTATCTCGATGCCTATGAAATGCCTGCCTAAACTTAGTGCAACAACACCTGTAACACCGCTGCCACAGAAGGGATCTAGTACCACATCGTTAGCTCTTGTTGTTGATTTTAAGCAAATTTCTACTATATGCCTGGGAAAGCCTGATTTGAAATCTTCGCCTTTCTTCTTGTTTTCGATAGGGCACTGAATTATCGATGTCGTATGTATGCCTAGTTTATCGTTAAAGTACGCATTTGTATCGTGAGTGAAACCGTATACATCTTCCCAATCATGCCTAAATCGTAGCGGATCGATTTGTTTTGATTTATCATGCGGGTATCTGTACCATATGAGATTATCACGATTAATCCAGCCTTGCTTCTCCATGTTCAATACAAATCGTTCTGCCATGTGCATGATGCCACCACCATCTTGCATTCGATACTGATTTGATATGTTAACCCATAATCTGCCAGTTCTCTTTAAAACGCGTTTACATTTGTAGAATACTATCAATAATTTCTTTAATTCATCAACTGTAGATGGTGGGGTGGGCGATGTGAATATGCAGTCGATACTGTTGGGTGCCATAAGATCGATTGCATGTTCTGCATCGTCCATTAAGATCTTGAACGTCGTCAATTGTTACTGCGACGATAATGCGATTTCTTCTCTATACATTTGTGGCGTTAACTCTCTAACGTAGTAAGAATTGCCAACTATCCAGAACAATGTTTTCTCGTTCTTTACGTTAATGTTTTTCATCATCCAATCGTAGCCTTTCGCTTCGTATACTGGATCTAGATATTCTCCTAATCTGTTTAGTTTTATTTTCAATTGCTTTGAATAAGGATATGTTTTATCTGCTACGTACTCATATCTTGGGCGTTTATTCCAATCTCCTTTCGGATCTGATGTATAGAATATTTTTTTCAGTGTTGATTGCCGATCATAACCTGATATTTGTACGACGATTACTCGTTTTACTTTGATACCGTATTGTTTAAGCCCAACCAACACACCGCCAGCAGTAATTGCTGAGCCTGTAGGAATAATCAAATTTTCAAGATCGTGTGGTAAATTCTGTACCTGATATGCAATTGAATTGATAATTGCATCTGGGTTATCTTCGAGATTAATGCCGAACTTGATATGATATAATGGCTGTGTTTCTTTGATTTGTTTTATTCTACTGTTGAGAGTAGTATCATAGCCGAGTTTGCATTTTGTATCAATTTGAGCTCCAGAATCTATAACCCATTGCATCGTTATATTCTCTCTAAGTGATTTCGCATTTGTACCACCAACAACAATCAAACAATCTAAACTGAATTCTTTTGCTGAACGTGCAACGACAATGCCCTGTGGTGAATTAACTGATGTACCTGTAGCTACAAGCCCATCACATTCATTCTTTATCTTGTTAAGATTTTTACCGATTAATGATAAACACTGCCTTACTTTGCCGCCAGTGATAGGGCAATCTGCAAACGGCATAAACGCATCATCTCGTTTGTATAGAATGCCATTATACTCTTCGACAGGTGTTAAGTCATTCCAATTGCTAGTAATCATCGTTATATTGTGAACGCTTTGATTACAGCTCGAAGCATCTTAATTTCTGCTTCTGCTGTTTGTAGTTTAAGTTTCAATTCAGCATTTTCTTCTGTGTATTGATTTAAGAGCAAGTACAATCTTTCACTTACTGTTTCTGCTTGCTCTCTTCTTGTATCAATATGCCCGAACATAACAGCCTTTTCTAGTGCTTCAATTGCAACTGTTTCAATATCGAAATTACTACGAGTAGCCATAACTAGTATTTGGTATATCTTGCATGGGTTTATTCTCTTCTGTTTTTCTGAATCTTACATTTAGTAATGATAAGCGCAACGCATCTAGTACATCGTCATACGAAGTCTCAGTCTTGTCTAATTGGTTTCGATCTCCTTTGTACATTGCCGTCCGTAGTGCAATCATTAACTTATCGAACTTGCGATCGATCCGAATTTGTCGAGATTCCATTATATTCACTAGATGATCAAGCATCGGCATGCCATGAGATTGGAAGTCAACTGGTACGATTTTCGGAGAGTTTGCGGGAGAAGTAATCCATGCATCTACAACTTCAGGTGGCAGAATATCGTATTGCACATATTCTTTATAGTCTGTTTTTAACTGCCTGCACCAACCGCTAGAAGAGGCGTCGATGTACACTTTTGGGATATGATGTTTCCTGATTAGTTGGTGGATCCTATCTAAGCCCTCTTCTAACGTTGGCTTGTTTAGCGAATCTGCGTATATGACTTCTACTTTACCATCTTTTACTTGTGTTATTACAATACCGAACTCAGAAGTACCAAAGCCAGGATCTAAGCCCATTGATCTGCCGTAATAGATAGAAGTAGTAATTGATTCTGATAAATCATATTCTTCGTCTAGCGCTGCTTCTATGTCACGAATGTTGAATATGTTGCCGATGCCACCCAGATACTTGAGGTTATATTCGCGCTCGAAGTACGGTCTACGGCGTTCTTGTTCAATGAGAATAGGATCGTATATCTTGTTCAGGCCGACAGTGTACGGGAAGAATAATTTCACGTAACCTAGATCCTCTTCTTTCTCCATCGAGGCGAATAAGCCATCTGGGCGATTAGGTGTTGATACCATTAGTATCGTTGGGTTCGTCTTGGGAATGTAACCTTCTACTGCATTACGAGCATTGATCTGTTCTCCCTTACGAAAGAAGTCTGCTTCGTCTAAAAAGAGAAATGGTACTCTATCATAACCACGAATAGCATCAACGTGATTACTAGGGAATGATGAGATTACTACATCATTAATTTCTACAGAACCCCTAGATGCATCAAAGTAGATATTGAAGTTTTCAAACAATCTTTGGATTCTGAGAACATGTTCATCCGCAACATCCTGTCTTGGTCCGGTAACTATTACGATAAGGGATTTCCTGAGTGCGTTGTTTCTAGTACACATCCAGACGATATAGCGTAATACAACTTCAGTAATACCTAAACCCCTAGCCTTCTTTACCCAGATATGACGATGATTATCTAGTGCAGTAATTAGTTGCTGTTCATAATCGAAAATAGGTTTCGCTTTGTGATCTTTTCTAGGTAATTTCATTATATGATTGAAACAGCATTGCGCCCCTGTTTCTCGAATACGCTTTGCGTGTTCTTCTTTGTTATTAATCCAGAATGGGATGTTGTGTAATAGATCTAGTAAACTAATAAATTTCTGATTCGCTAGGCTCCGAGTCTTCGTTAGTGACAGAAGATTGGAGACTTTCCGATCCTCTTTCTCGATCTCCAACTGTCGTTGTGCCATCGGAAAGAACTCGTAATTCTGGTTGTTCAAGACCTTGGAGATATCTGTTCCCGCTGTTTGTTGCGTCGGCAAAATTGTTCAGTATTCGCAAGCCTTCACTTTCTAGTTTAAATATATTTATGGCAAGGTTCTGTGCTGCGAGTACTGTTGCTGCATAATCTCTTGATTCTATATACGGATCTTCGCTGTTTGATTTCTTGAGCTGTAGTTTGAGTTCTGCATTTCTGTATAACTTTGTTAAACGATCATGTAACAAGTGCTTATGCCAACCGAGATCTGCTATACGTTCTGATTTGAATTGCTCTGCTGATTGAGCGAATAACTTTCTTCTGTAGTGATAATATTGTGATCTACTAATCTTGAGTTGCTTCATGATTTCAGCATCAACCATTCCCATTGCTAACAAGCGACCGATTTCGCCGATTTCTAATTGTCTTTCACGGTAATTCTTGCGTGGCATTTTTTTGTAGTGTGCTGGAAACTCTCCCTGTTCGAAATTGATGTTTCGATTGCGAATAAGAAAATTATAGTGACGATTGCTGCCGAGCTAGATAATTAAAAATAGTTGGTTAATTGGCTATAATGAGCGAAAATGCTGCATTAGAATGCAAAAACAACAAGATAAACCGATTAAAGAGTTCAAAGTGATTAATGTCGACATTGATAATGTTTCGATAGATCCTGAGAATCCGAATAAGATGAGTGGTGATCAGATGAGTGGCTTGAAGGCTAGTATGGAGAAGTTCGGCTATTTAGAGCCAATTATTGTTGATCAGAATAATATGATTGCTGATGGTGAGCATCGATTGTTAGTATACAAAGATCTGAATATGAAGAAAATACCTGCTTTTAGAGTTGATTTAAAGACTGATGCAGAACGCAAATTATTACGGCAGACGATGAATAAGTTACGAGGGCAACACGATCCAGAATTAGATTCGCAAGAATTACTCTTGCTATATGAAAAAGATATGCTGCCTGAGCTTGAATCTTTGATAGGGCAAGATTTGAATGAGTTGAAGAGATTAGTTTATGATTTTCATCCTGATAAATTTTCTAGAGATATAGGCATTGCTGCGCAAGATGGCAATCCGTTGTATGCTGGTGGTTTATCTGAAAGATGGGGTATACCGCCTTTCTCTGTACTAGATAGACGAACGCAGACATGGCAAGAACGGCGTAGGCTCTGGTTAGATTTCGGCATAGCTAGCGAACAGGGCAGGGAAAACGTTGTGTTGTTTGCATCTCATCTTAGTATGAGATTAGCGCCTAGAGATAAGAAAACGGGTAAAGTTGATCCAAATTATAAGCCGACTGTTAGTGTGTTTGATCCTGTAATTGCTGAAATTATGATTAGATGGTTTTGTGTACCTTCTACTAATGCAAAGATCTTGGATCCCTTCTGCGGTGGCAGCGTTCGCGGTATCGTTTCTAGTTTCTTTGGCCATCACTATACTGGTGTTGACTTGAGGCAGGAACAAGTCGATGCTAATTATCGGCAGTATGATGTGCTTAAAGATAGAATGCCTAAAAATCATATCAAACCAGAATGGATAGCAGGGGATTCTAGAAATATTTCGAAAATTGTAAAAAAGAAAGAATTTGATTTTCTGTTAACATCGCCGCCGTACTATAAGATTGAACACTATTCTGATTTAGCTAATGATCTGAATAATATGAATTGGAGTGAATTTAAGAAAGTATATCGAGAAATTATTCATGCTTCATGTGATTTAATGAATAAAAAGAAACCTAGTTTCGTAGCATGGAATGTTGGTAATGCTAGAGATCCGCAGTCTAGAATGTATGTGAATCAACAAGATATCACAAAACAATATTTCTATGATAAAGGCTTTCAATTGCAGAATGAATTTGTTTTGATTCACCCAGCATATTCGTTGCCTTTTAGATTGAATAATATGTTCTTGCCTAAGCGTACAGTACCAAAGCAACATGAATATGTTTTAGTATTTTACAATGGTACGCACAAAGATATACCCAAGATAGATCCGATGGTCGTTGATATACCTGGCAGTGATGATGAAATAATAAATGAAGAGCCTACTACTTCTTAGTCTCTCTTCTTTTCTTTTCTTGTGCGCATTTAGGGCATAAAAAAGGTGGGTGGTAATCTGTGTATGGTCTTGTTAACTCATTGTATTGATTGCAGTAATCACAGATGAAATTGAAGTTAGTCACTCACTCTTTTCTCCTGTGAATAGGTTGCTCAAGCGTTCTGCTTCTCGTTCCGATTCCTCATCGAACACTTCTTCTCCTTCTGTCGATGGTGATTCCTCTAATGCCTCTTGCTCTCGCTTTTCTTGCTCACCCATTGCGATCTCATGTTGGTGTATTTCCTCTTCTAATGGTTCGGGCAGTGTTTGATTTGTCCAATTTTTGAATATGATGCCGATTAGCATCATTAATTCATAATCGAGATCTGCCAGATCGTATTGTTCGCTATCTTCGTTCTTGTTCTGATATGTGTTTATTCTATTTTTAATAGAATATGCCTCTCTTAGAATATCTCCTGCTGCTTTGACGCTTTCATGTTCTGGGAAATATTTTCGGTTGTGATCGTCTGCTTTGCTGCCATATTCTTCGACGATTACTTTATTGAGTTTCGTTAGTCGTATGAATACGCCGTGCATTACGTAATCTGCTGCAAAGTTTACATCGAGTGATGAAAGGGTTGATTGCCCAATTGAATAAACAACATCTTCGATCTTACACGTTTTGTATGAATCTGCGCTGCTCAATAGAGTTTCTTCCTCGGTGTTGCTGCGTGTACGTCGTATGTCAAGTCTCGCAGAATTTTCTTTATTGCATCGATTTCTTGATCATGTTTTTTTAAAACAAACATGATCTTCTCGAACTGCTTGAACGTTAATTTGAACTCTTCAGTCATTTGCGATGAACCCATCTAAGAAATAGTCCTCCTCCAACGAATACTGCTATGCTCATGATGAGCATAAACAATCCGTGAAAGATCGTTACTTGCATCGCTGCGACCAATAGGAATAAGCCCACTACAATGATCACCGTACCAAAAAAATAGCCGAACACTTTGCCGGCTGTATGTAGTGCGGATTCCTTCTCTTCGTTGTTGTGATCGTATCCGTGTATTGCCAACTAGTTATCGTCATCCTCCTCTTCGTTATCGTTGCTGTCTTCGTTACTGTTGTCGCTATCACCGTTTATCGATGCGCCTTCAACTACTCGATTATCATCTACAATTATGTCGTATGTCGTCGCTATATCTGGTAGAGTTTCATCGAATGAAGTAGCCTCGAATGCACTGCTGTCGCCTGGATTTAATCGCTCTGCATCAATGTATCCGTCCTCACTGGTGATCAACGTGCCGAATGCATCCCTAAAGTTTACTTTGATATCTACATCGAATTTGTCGTAACCGCGTGTGTTGTTGTTCTGAACTTCACCGATAACACTGGGTAAGCCGTTAGTATCGAATCTGTGGCTCAGTACGATAATAGGAGAGGTTTCTTCTTGGGCTGATACCGTATAGACTTTGTTTATGTCGTTCACGATGTCAAGGGTTATGTCTTCCACTGTTTTAGCCTCAATAAATTGGGCTGTGGATCCAATAGCCAAAACAAAAGTCGCTATTGCAACTAAAGAAATTAGCGTAGTGCTGGCGTTAGTCATTTCGTTATCTCCTCTTCTACACGATGCTCGTACTCTTTGCAAATCTTCGCTAAGTCTTCACCAGTGAATGGACGATCTTTCTCTTTCAACATGCCAAACATTGATTCCATCATTGGCTGAACATTGCGAAAGATTACACATGTTTTCATGTGAATGCATTTCAAGCAAGAGGGGGCAGGTCTGTATTTCTCTTCAAGTGCAGAATTCATATCTTGTCTATAACCTTCTGATTCGTGTTCGCTGTATTCTGTATTCGTATATCTCAAGGCATTCTAACCCCCGGAATATCAGCAATCTCTGGATGTTCTTCTACTAACTCGACCATTTTATCTCTAAATGCTCCGAGAATATTGAGGCACATCTGAACACTATCCCCGTCATTTGCGAGAACGTAAGTCGTACAAGTTTGTGGAATCTCACCGAGCATTTCTAGGTAAGCGGTCGCATCTCGCAGAGTCAAAGTTCCGCTAGTTATTTGATCCATTGTCAACGATTCTGCAAATGCTAAATTGCTGCTTACACACAAAAAGATAACAGCAGCAGTTGTCGCTAAGCCAGTTGTTAGTGCTAAGTTACGCATTTCTAATCATACCTCCCATCCACTGCGTTCATGAAAACACGGTGGACTGATTGCTCAATCGTCGCTTTGTTAGCAAAGCCTACTTTGTCACTCTTCCAAACACTTTCGGTTATTTCGTTGAAAGATTTCCATAGATTGTCTTCACGTAATAGAATCGGTTGGTGTGTTCTGTAATCGTATTGCATGCAATCGGGGAAGTGCTTTACAGGAACGTGTACTCTCTTCAATTCTTTAGCTATTCGTCTGTTCATTCTTGTCTTTGCGAATTTGTGATAGTATTCGATCAGGTCTTGCGTTTTCAGCATGATTTTTTCTAGTGAATCTTTGAATGTGTTGAAGAGTTTTTCATAATCTTTGCCTACGTGCTTCAATGCAAAACTCATGTCGTTGCCTCTTGATATCGCGCCGTTTTCGCACCAAACTCTGAATGTGTAAAGATCTGCTCCTAACGCAACTGATGCGCCTAGCGAATTGCGCACAACTGCACCGCATCTTACTACATCACCGAGATCGGCATATTCAACTTGCTCTTTGATATCGTCGCTTAGTAACTCCCAATACATCGCGTCACCGTAGTGCGATTTGTAAGTTTGTTTTACTTCTACTGCGAATTTTGCTGCATTGTCTCTCAAGAATGAATCTAATTCTTGGTTGGGGAAAATGAGTTGGTATCTTGGTACAATTCTTCGATATTTGCCATCGATGAAAATACCTTTCCAACGCCTGTCGTCGAATTGTTTGCCATCTACTGATCTAACTTCAAGAGGTGGCAAAGAGATTCCATATTTCTCGTACCATGTGAGATCGGCTTTGTCGTGTCGGAACGGCATGTCGCTTGCTTCAATACCTTCTCTGAGAACTTCTAAGTCACTCAGGTATTGCGCTCTTCCTTCTGCATCGTTTGAGATGCTTGATGTTAATGTATTCATCGCATGGTAATGATATATACTCTAATATAAACATTAATATACATAGCAATATAGATTAAAAATAGGTAATTCAATGGTCAAAAGAGTAGCTACAGAACCAGAAATATTGAAACACAAACAGACATTTGAAACAGATGTCGGCAAAACAGGAAGCGGAGGTCATATTATAGTACCAAAGTTTCTGATTGGTTGCAGAGTGCGGGTAACAATCGAGGTAATCGGTTAGTTGACTGATAACAGCGGCGAAGAATGTGAGAAATGTGCCGCCTCAGGTAATGACGTGCAATTATGTAACATTACCTGGATGAGCCGCACACTGGTACAGTATAAAATATTGTGTGGCAAGTGTCTTAAGGATTTAGGATTTTAGTTATGGTAGGATTTGATGAAACTGATGGGATGCTTTTGTTTTACATCTCAGAGGGAACAAATACGGCTTATACAGTTCACAAAAGATTGAATACTATTGCATACATGAATGTTAACAAGAGACTTAGACGGCTAAGACGAATTGGCCTGCTTTCATCTAATCGTGCTATAAGCCAAAAGAATGGTATTGCAAGTGTAAAATACAAAATTACAGATAAAGGAAAAGAAGCGATAAAACTGAGGATTGCGCAACACCGTTCTAACGTTCAGATGTTGGAGAAGATAATACAGCAATGACCCCGGATGAGAAAGGCGTTATCTGTAAACCGATCAAGTGTTGGTGGTGCGGTAAGTCAATTGTAGTAGTACACAACGCAAAATGGAAAGTAGATTATCATTTTATTAAATGTGAAACTTGCCAGTTAGAGGATTTGAGATGATAAGGGAGGTGAAAATAGGAGGTGAATGAATTAAACGTGAAATGTGGTTTATGTGGTTGGGAATGTCACAGCGGTAAAGAAATGGCACAGCATTATGTGATTACTCATCCAGAGCAATGGAATTCTGCATTACGAAAAGAGAAGCAAGCGTTTGCATATGCAGCAGTAGAAGAGGAAGATTGGAACTAAATAAGTTGAATGTAGATCTGAAAATAAAGCATCTGGATTTTTTAGAGCAGGTGCTTTTAGATTTTATTGATGTGGAGGAAGACTTTTGGGATCCAGATGCTATGACTCCGGAAATAAGAAGACAGATAGAGACAGCCTATGAAGTTTTAGAAATACTTGGGAGATACTAATAAACTGAGTAGCGTGTCTTCATTTTGTGGTACTCTTAGGCACAAAATGCAGCAAATAAAGGTTGAATGACCCATTTTGCGAAAGTGCTTGCGCAAATCTTAGTATAACAATCTTCTAAATTTTTTTTATCATTTAAGATCTTGAGTTACAGTTGTTAGGTAACCTTTATTATTATCCTTGTATACAATTTTGTTTACAAAATTGTTAACAACAAAGTTATTAGTACGGCCAGGAACGGAATATTATTTTTCCACCGTTCCTAGAGCAGTGACCGAATACCTAAAACTGAAACAAGGCGATGTTTTAGTTTGGGAATTTGATAAAACAGCAAATCAAAGAAAATTGACAGCATGTATTAGAAAAGGCTCTGGGGATGAACTCGATGGGGAGGTTGAAGAGTAAGCAAAATGCAACAGTATGCAGCACTGTTGATGTTAGCGTTACTAGCGTTAGGACTAACTCTACCAACTTCTCTATATGCATCAACCAGTAGCGACGAAGAGGAAGAAGACGAAGAAACTAACGGCGGTGATAGCAGCACCACTGAAGAG
>Ga0126377_10000179_pt1 | contig 35866 bp, 27 predicted proteins | sample PanSoiMetPlot_22_FD_92647 | JGI IMG/M metagenome (GOLD analysis project Ga0126377, IMG submission 92647) | Tropical forest soil microbial communities from Panama - MetaG Plot_22 | ecosystem: Environmental > Terrestrial > Soil > Tropical forest > Bulk soil | place: Panama | collected 2016-02-17 | reverse complement strand
CCGGGGCCATGGCCGGCAAGACCTTCGGCCCGGCCACGCCCTACGCGGTGGCGCGCGTGTTCGGCGGGCCGGTGTCGTGGACGCTGGGCGGCGACGACGTCAGCGGCGGCGACGCCCACCACTACACCGTCGGCGCCGGCGCGTCGCTTCGCATCGCCCGCCGCGTGAACCTCGCCGCCGAGGGGATGGCGCTCGGCGAGCGCAGCGCGACCGTATCGGCCGCGCTGGCCCTGTGATCAGCCCTTCTCCTGCTCCTTCAGCTTGGCCAGGATCATCTCGCCCAGGCTGACCGTGCCCTTGACCAGGAACTTCTGCTTGGGCTGAACCGGCTCCGACTCGCGCGGGCGGCGCGGGCCGCGGTCGCCGCGATCGCGGTCTCCGCGATCGCGGTCGCGATCCCGCTCGTGGTGGCCGCCACCTCCACCACCTCCTCCGCCGCCGCCGCCGCCCGGCCGATCGCCGCCGCCCCCGGCCATCCGGTCGCGCGGCGGACCGCCGCGGTCGCGCGGACCGCGGTCCCGATCCCGGTCGCTGCGCGGCGGCAAGGGCGGCAGCGTCCGGCGCAGCTCCTCGAGCCGGTCGCGCGTGGCGTGGATGTGCCGGCGCAGGCGCGGCGCGTCCTGCCGCAGCGCGCTGCGCAGGAGCTCCGTCGCCTGGTTGAGCCGGCGCCGCGCCTCCTCGACCGAGACGCCGGGCCGCTTGGCCTTCTCGACCAGGATCTGGGCCAGGTTGTGCATCAAGAGGGCGCTGGCCGGCACCTGCTCGAGGCCGCGCCGGTACGCGCGCTCGGCCTTCTCGAGGTCTTGCTCCGCCTCGTGGTACCAGGTGCCGCGCGCGTTCCAGGTGGTCTCCGGGTCGCCCATCTCGCCGGCCCGGTCCCACTCGCGCTCGCTGGCTTCCTTGTCGGTGAACCACAGTGTCTGGGCGACCAGCGAGCGGAAGAACGGGCTCGCCCCGAGCCGGTTTTCCAGCTTGGGCAGATTTTCGGCCAGCGCGCGCGAGAACTCGGGATCGGCGTTGAGGTCGCGCAGATCGAACATCAGCGTGGCGAAGCCGAGCCGCATGAGGTGCAGGAAGCGGCTCTCGCCCTCGGCCCCGAGCGACTGGTCGGGCGCCGCCGCGAAGGCCTGCAGCGCCTCGATGGTCGCGCGCAGCGCGTCGGGGTAGCGGCGCTGGCGGCGCGCCGCGTTGGCGGCCACGAACCAGTACTCGACCCCCTGCGCGCCCCCCTGCGTGCCCAGGCGCACCAGCTGGTCGCCGATCTCGGACTCGCCGATGGCGAAGCAAAGCTCGGCCAGCGGCGGCCCTACCTCGGCGTACCTGGCGGCCAGCTCGACCAGCTTGCGCAGCGGGATGGAGCGGTCGGCCCGCGACTCCCCGCCGCTCGAGCCGCTGTTGCCGGACGGGCGCTCCCGCTCGGCTGGGCGCGACTCTACCGACTCCTGGGACTCATGGGACTCCTGGGACGCCTGGTCATGCGGGGGCGCCTCCTGGGCGCCGGCGGCTTCTTCGCCTTCTCGTCGGTCTTCCACAGCCTCCGTGCATACCTAGTTTTCCGCCCCCGCGCAAAGCGAAACGCGCCGCTATGCCCCCTTACTCAATGGAGGGCTTTTCGCCCGGCCTGGTCGCATACCTGCTGCACGAGCTCGTCGGCCTGCGCGCGCAGGTGGTCGCGCATCGAGTCCAGGCGGGCCGGCTCGCGCGGGCGAATCACGAGACGGACGGCGCCCTCCTCGCCCGATTCTGCCGCGGCCTTGCTGTCCAGCGCGCCGCCGCTCTCGGCGCCGCTCGAGCCCTTCGCCGCGGTGGCGTCGCCGGCCGCCGCCGACGCCGTCGTCGTCGGGCCAGGACCCTGCGGAGGCGTGGCCGACTCGTCGACGGGAGCGCCGCCGCGCATGCTGTTGTGCAGGTCCGCCAGGCGCTGGACGCGCCGGAGGAGCTCGGGCCGGTCGCCGGAGCGCGGCGTCGAGAACGTCACCACGACGCCGTCGACCGTGTCCTCGGTCGACGACGTGGCGCCGCTCAGCCCGAGCGGACATGCCTCCTGGCGTGCGGTCGAAGGCGGCGGATCCATCGGCGTGTCGGGCGAGGCTTCGCCGGCGCCGCCGCATGCCGCGGCGGCCGCCGTCGCTGCGCCGGATACGATCGTGGCCCTGGCGCACCGGAGAATGATCGAACAAAGCTTCATGAGTGCCTCCGTGAGCACTCGGGGAGCAATCGCCATGCCCGGCCGCACCCGAAGGCGAATCGAGCCCGCTCGAGCGCCGCCGCGCGTTCACGGCGCGCGCGCACGCTGCGGGCAGCGCGGTCGCGCACGCCGCGCGGCCGCGCACGCCGCGCTCTCCGCGAGCACCGCGCGCGCTCACGCCGCGAACAGGATGAGCCCGAAGTCGCCGACCACGCGAAAGCCGAGCGACACGTACGCGCGGCGGGCGGCCGCGTTGTTGCGCCCGGTGAACAGGACCGCGCGGCGCACGCCCCCGCGGCGCTCGCCGAGCAGCTGGCCGGCGACGACGGCGCGCCCCATCCCGCGGCCGCGCAGCTCGGGGGGCGTGTAGACGCCGCCGATGGTCACCGCGTCGGGCATCCGCGCGGTGGTCGCGGTCATGGACAGCATCGCGCCGCGCTCGCCGCCGCGGCGGTCGACCAGCACCCACAGATCGCCGCGCGCCGCGCTGGCTTCGACGTCCCGGGCCGCGCTGTCGTCGAGCTCGGCGCCGGGCCGCGCGCCCAGCGCCTCGACCTCGTAGCTCGCCCGCCACGCCCTGGCCTGCTCGATCTCGGCCCCGCCGGCGGGCGCTCTGCACTCGAGGCGGCCGTCCGCGATCGGCGGCGGCACCTGCATGCGATCGATGTCGAGCGCGAACAGATCTTCCTCGCTCGCGAGCGCGGTGGGGCGCGCCGCCATGCCGAGCCCATCTCGCGCCGCCATCACCTGGTCGAGCGGGCCGATGAAGCCGGCGACCGGGCGTCCGCTCTCGCTCGCGGCGCTCGCGGCGAGCGCCGCGGCCGCGCCCGCGCCGGGCGCCTGCAGGACCACCATCTGGTTGCCGTAGTGCGCGGCGGCGCCGGTCACCCGACCCGCACCGTCGAAGGCGGCCACGTAGCTGCCCTGCAGCGGGTCGCCGCGATCGGTCAAGCCGAGCGAGCGCGCGTTCGAGCGCAGGAACATCGACGCGTCGGCGTGGCGCACCAGGAAGCGATCGAGGACGTCTTCGTCTCCCGCCGCGAGACGGCGTATCACCATGAGCCCCTCACCGACTCGATCATACATTGGCGAGGATCGGTGCGCTTTCCGGTTGCCGACCCGCCGCGTCCTGCTTTCATCTTGTACGACTCATGCCCCGCTTCCCGCTCGCCCTCGCCCTGCTCGCAGCCAGCTGTGGAGGAACCGGCGCCGGCGCCGCCGCGTCTGCCACGCCCGGCGGGGCGGCATCGGCCCCGGCGACCGCGGGCGCGGCGCGGTCATCGGTGCGCCGGCTCCAGGCCACGCTCGATCGCCTCGGCGCCGAGCTGGCCTGGCGCAGCCCGGGCACCCAGGCCGCGCTCGCGGTGACCGACCTGGCGAGCGGCGCGCGCGCGTCGCTCGCCGGCGAGGTCCTGTTCGTGTCGGCCAGCTCGGCCAAGGTCTGGTGGGTGGCGGCCGCGCTCCACCACGTCGGCGTGGCCGCGGTGGAGCCGATGGCCGATCCCATCTTCATCGACTCCGACAACGGCGCCACCGGCGAGGTCATCGACCTGGTCGGTCCCGACCGCGTCAACGACTACATCTGGAACGTGGTCGGCATGCGCTCGACCGCGCTCACCCACTGGAACTACCACCACAAGCGCGAGGCGACCAACTCGCCGCACCGCATGGGCAGCGACAACTACACCACGGCCAACGACGCGCTCGTGTTCCTCGAGCGCCTGCAGCGCGGCGCCATCCTCGACCGCGAGCGCTCCGCCGCGCTCCTGTCGTGGATGAAGCGATCGCCGCGCTCCGGGCTGGGCGGCTGGCTCCTGGCCCGGCTGCCCCCGTCGGTGCGGGCCGGCGCCGCGCACAAGGCCGGCTGGCTCGACCCCGGCTGCTGCAGCAACGACCGCACCTACAACACGCTGAACGAGGTCGGCATCGTCACCGTGCCGGGCGGCGCCACCTACGCCGTCGCCATCCTGACCCACGCGGGCGACAACTACTGGGGGAGGCAGGTGCCGTTCGTGGAGTACGCGTCGTGCGAGATCTACCGCGCCGTCGCCGGCGACCCCGCGCTCGACTGCCGCCGGCCGGGCGATCCGACCGGACCGTGAGCGTCGGCCAGGCAGCGGCGCCGCCGCGCGCTCACGCCAGGAACTCGTCGAAGGCGTAGGTGTCGGCCGGCAGGACCCAGGCCTCGACGATCTGCCCGTCCTCGATCGAGACCACCAGGCAGTGCAGCCCCTCGTACTCGAGATCGGGCGGGCGCCGGCCGCTGGCCCGCGAGAGCACCACCGCGCGCATCTCCGACGCCAGGACGTCGATGACGTCGAAGCGGAACGTGCGGCCGGTGCGCTGGTCGAGGCCCGTGAAGTAGGCCAGCACGGCCTGTCTGCCGACGTGGGTGCCGGCCAGGCGGCTGCGGCCGGGCACGTGCCAGACCGCGTCCTCGGCGATGATCTCCTCGAGCGCGTCCGAATCGCTCTCGGCGAAGGCGCGATACAGCTCGCGGAGCAGATCGTAGTTGGCGACGGCGGTCGGCATCTCTCGTCTCTATAATAGAGGGCCCGCGCCGGGCAGAAGAGCGTGAGGTAGCGAAACGTGCAGACGGACGTGCTCCGGCCCTCGATCCAGGTTCTCCTCCTGGCCGCCCTCTCCGCCGCCCTGGCCGCCTGCGCCGGCGGCGCCCGCGCCCCCGGCGCCGACAGCGCCGACACCGACGCCGCTGGCGACAGCGACGCCGCCGGCGAGCGCGCCGGCCGCGACTCTCCGCGCATCGACGAGCTGCTCGGCCGCATGACCATCGAGGAGAAGCTGGGGCAGCTCGCGCAGGTCGCCGGCGTCCGCCTCCCCCTCGAGGAGAGCTTCCTCGCCCCGATCCGCCGGGGGGAGGTCGGCTCGCTCCTCGGCGTGGCCGGCGCCGATCTCACGCGCCGGCTGCAGACCGTGGCGGTCGAGCAGTCGCGCCTCCACATCCCGCTCCTCTTCGCCCACGACGTCATCCACGGCTATCGCACGATCTTCCCGGTGCCGCTGGCGGAGGCGGCCAGCTTCAACCCGGAGCTGGCCGAGCGCTCCGCCCGCGTGGCCGCCGTCGAGGCGGCCGCGGGCGGCCTGCACTGGACCTTCGCTCCCATGGTCGACGTGGCGCGCGACGCGCGCTGGGGACGCATCGTCGAGGGAGCCGGCGAGGACCCGTACCTGGGTCAGGTGATGGCGGCCGCGCGCGTGCGCGGCTTCCAGGGCAGGGACCCGAGCGCGCCCGATGCGCTGCTCGCCTGCGCCAAGCACTTCGCCGCCTACGGCGCGGCCGAGGGCGGTCGCGACTACAACACGGTCGACATCTCGGAGGCCGCGCTGCACGAGGTCTACCTGCCGCCGTTTCGCGCCGCGGTCGACGCCGGCGTGGCGACCGTGATGAGCTCGTTCAACGAGATCGCCGGCGTCCCGTCGTCGGGCAACCCGCGCCTCCTGACCGGGATCCTGCGCGACCGGTGGGGCTTCGGCGGCCTGGTGGTCAGCGACTGGGCGTCGGTGAAGGAGCTCGTCGCGCACGGCTTCGCCGCCGACCGCGCCGACGCCGGCCGCATCGCGCTCGCCGCCGGCGTCGACATCGACATGGCGAGCGGCATCTACGGCGCGGACCTGCCGGCCGAGGCGCGGGCCGGCCGCGTGCCCATGGCCGTCATCGACCGCGCGGTCCGGCGCGTGCTGCGCGCCAAGCAGCGCGCCGGCCTGTTCGACGACCCCTACCGCCACAGCGACGCCGGGCGGGAGAAGCGCTTCATCCTGGCGCCCGCCCACCGCGCCGCGGCGCACGAGGCCGCGCTCCAGTCGATCGTGCTGCTCGGCAACCGCGGCGGGGTGCTGCCGCTCTCGCCCGAGCTGCGCACCGTCGCGGTCATCGGGCCGCTGGCCGACGCGCGCGAGGACGTGCTCGGGCCGTGGGCGCTGTTCGGCGAGCCGAAGGACGCGGTCACCGTGCTCGACGGGATCCGGCGCGCGCTGCCCGGCGCGCGCGTCGTCCACGAGCGCGGCGTGCCGATCGAGGGCGAGAACCCGCCCGGCGTCGCCGCCGCGGTGCGCGCCGCCCGCAGCGCCGACGCGGTGGTGCTGGTCCTGGGCGAGAGCCGCGAGATGAGCGGCGAGGCGCACAGCCGGAGCTCGATCGCGCTGCCCGGCGCGCAGGAGGAGCTGGCCCGCCAGGTCATCGCGGCCAACCCGCGCACGGCGGTGGTGCTGATGAACGGGCGGCCGCTGGCCATCCCGCGGCTGGCCGCCCGCGCCCCCGCGCTGCTCGAGGCCTGGTTCCTCGGCATCGAGGCCGGCGGCGCGGTGGCCGAGGTGCTGCTGGGCCGCCGGAGCCCGGCCGGCAAGCTGCCCGTCAGCTTCCCGGCCGCGACCGGCGAGGAGCCGTTCTACTACAACCACAAGAACACGGGGCGCCCGGCCAGCCACTCCGACGCGTTCAGCTCGAAGTACATCGACGCGCCGCTCGAGCCTGTCTTCGCGTTCGGCCACGGGCTGAGCTACACGCGCTTCGAGTACCGCGGCCTGCGCGTCACCCCCGCCGAGCTCGACGCGCGCGGGACCGCTGCCGTCGAGTTCGAGGTGGCCAACGCGGGCGGGCGGGCCGGCGCCGAGGTGGCGCAGCTCTACGTGCGCGATCCGGTGGCCAGCACGACCCGCCCGGTCCAGGAGCTGAAGGGCTTCGCGCGCGTGGAGCTGGCGCCGGGCGAGAGGCGGCGCGTGCGCATCGAGCTGCCCATGGCGCTCCTCGCCTTCCACGGGGCCGACGGCCGGCGCGCCGTCGAGCCCGGCGAGATCCAGATCCAGGTCGGCTCGTCGTCGACCGACATCAGGCTGCGCGGCGCGCTTCGCATCGCCGGCCAGAGGGTGCCGGTCTCCGATCGGGCGGTCTTCTCGCGCGCGTCGGTCGGGCCCCCCGCCGCGGTCGGGCCGGTCGGGCCCGTCAGGCCGTGAGCCGGCGCGGCGTCAGAACGCGGTGCCGTCGGCGCGCGTGCCCGGCGAGGCCGGCTGGGAGCTGACCTCGGTGTGGAGGACGAAGTCGGACTGCTCGCCCTCGACCGAGCGCACCAGCGACTGGTCCTGACCGCCCTCCGCGCCGTAGGTCATCTGGTCCAGCACCGTCCCGTCGGCCGCCGCGACCGTCACGCTGTCGCCGTCGTTGTTGAGGCCGAGCGTGAACGTGAACGTCGGGCCGTCGAACCCGGTCGGCGCGCCGCCGCCGAACACCAGCGCCACCTGGCCGGCCTCCAGCTCCGTGCCGACGGGCAGGGTGCCGCGCACGCCGAAGCCGTCGGCGATGGTCGCCTCCGACAGATCGAGCACGTCGTCGCCGACATTGACGAGCTCGATGAACTCGTCCTCGGTGGTGCTGGCCACGCCGTCGCCGTTGAAGTCGCCGGTGCCCGGATCGGCGAGCACCTCGTTGATGAGGAGCTGGCCGCCCCGCGGCGGCGGCGGATCATCCGGCGGCGGATCGTCGGGCGGGGGCTCGGTGCCGCCTCCCCGGCTCAGGTTGTCGTTGATGAAGTCGGCGAACGACGACACGCGCGCGTACATGCCGGGCGCGTTGGGCTCGGCGCAGCCCTCGCCCCAGCTGACCACACCGGCCAGGAGGAAGCCCGAGCCCTCGGCGTCGGGCACGATGAGCGGGCCGCCGCTGTCGCCCTGGCACGAGTCCTTGCCGCCGTCGTCGATGATGCCCGCGCCGATCTGGTCGGCGGTGATGATCACGTCGGGATAGGCGGCCTGCGCCTCCTCGGTGGACACGATGGGGACCTCGACCGCCTGGAGCTCGTCGGGCAGCTGGCCTCCCCCCTCGGTCAGGGTGCCCCAGCCGCTCACGGTCGAGACCACGTCAGGATCGGTCAGCCCGAGCGCGACCGCCTCGGCGTCGGCGATCGCGATGGGCGCGGTGCGCACGCCGTCCAGCTCGAGCGGCTGGGCCAGGTGGAGCAGCGACACGTCCTTGCCTGCCGTCGGATCGGTGAAGCCGGGGAAGGGGATGACCTTGTCGACCTCGGCGGCCTGGCCGTTGGGCGTGTCGCTCAGCCGATCGATGCCGGCCACGACGATCATCTCGCCGCTGCCCTCGGTGCAGTGCTGGGCGGTGAGCACGAACTCGGAGCTCATGATCGAGCCGCCGCAGAAGTGGCCGAAGTCCGGGTCCTGCAGCGAGATCTGCCAGGGCGCTTCCTCGATGCCGATCGGAAAGCCGCCGACGATCTCCGACGCATCGCCGCCGGGGCCGACCGAGGGCCCGCACGCGACGAGCAGGGCGGCCGGGCACAGAGCCGCGAGGAGACCTGGGGTGCGCGACATTCGCATCGCTCCTGGTTGGAAGTGGTGTTTCCCTTCGGAGTGATTGAAACCCGGCGGTCAGACATCCTGCCGAACCAGCGCGCAGAGGCGCAACGCTAAACACCACTCGCTCGGAAGAAAAAGTATCGGGGCGATCACGTCGGCGGGCAGTAATTCGCGGCGAGGCCAGAATTCTGGCCTACGACGCCACTCGGCTCACCTGGGCGCACGGTTCCCGCGATGTGGGCGCACAGCCCGGGACAGACCTGACGCAGGCCGATGCAGGCCCGATGCAGGCCCGATGCAGGCCCGGCGCAGGCCCGGCCCGGCAGCTCGATCGCGAGTCGAGCACAGCCGCGCGCGCCGTTCGCCGCCGCTACGGCGCCGGCTCGGACCCGCCGCCGGTGCCGGTCATGCCCGGTGCGTTCCCCGACGGCGGCCTGGTCGTGCCGAACGGGAAGCGCGCGGCCGGCGGCGCGGGCTGCTCGTCGCTCGCCGCGCCCGGGTCCGATCCAGACGACGGCCCGGCGAACGACGCGCCGCTCTTCGACCTGCCCTTCGCCCCGGACTTCGATCCGCGCCTCGATCGGCCCTTCGCCGCGGCGCTCTTCGACCCGCCGGCCTTCGACCCGGCGATCTTCGTGTCGCCGCTCGACTCGCCGCTGTTCTGGCCGTCGGCCTCGTACGCGTCACCGATCGAGTCGGCGGCCGCGTCGACCGCTTCGTCCGCCTCGTCCGCGCCGGCCGGCGCCTCGGGCGCCTCGGCGGTGGCGGTGGTCGCGGCGCTCGCCGCGCGCGCCCGGCCGCGCTTGCGGTCGGCCTTGCGCGGCAGCGGCTGACCCCGCGCGTCCAGGCGCGGGCGCCCGGCCGCGCCGAGCGGCACGCCCGGGTCCCAGGCGGCGTCGGCGCCGCCCGTCTCGCGCGGCACGCGCAGCGGCCACAGCGCGATGAGCGGCTCCGGATCCATGTAGATCTCGCGCGAGCTCGGCGTCGGCTTGACCGACACGGCGAAGTGGAGGTGCGGCGCCGATTCCTTGGTGCCGGTGTCTCCGAGCAGACCGATGACCTGGCCCATCTTGACCTTGTCGCCCGCCTGCAGATCGCGCGGGATGGCGGCCAGGTGGAAGTACTGGGTGAAGACCTTGCCCTCGCGGTGTGCGAGGCGGACGTACATGCCGCCGTTGCCCTCGTCCACGCGCTTGACCCGGTCCACGACGCCGTCGTGCACCGCCATGACCGGCTCGCCCCACATCTCGCCACCGATGTCGACGCCGCAGTGCCCCGACCGGCACTCCCCCGGTCGATCGCCGTTGCGGCCGGCCCCGAACACTCGGCTCGCCCGGATCGGCATCCGGCGCTTGGGCCCGGCCAGCGGATGGATCCACCGGTCGTCGCTGAGCTCGCCCATGAACTCGCGCGCGAGCGTCTCGTCGTCCGGCTCCGGCGGCCCCAGCGTGCGCGCGGTCGCGGCGCTCGCGCTCGCCGTCGCGGGCAGCGCCACGACGCTGGCCGAGCGGACCGGCTTGCCTTGCATGTCCCCGACATGATTGCAGGGCGACAGGCTGGCGACGCCGAGCACGATGGCGAAGAGCTTGGTCCGCGACATGCGCGGCTTGCGCTGGAAGGCGATGACCGGCTCGGTGGCGTGCGCCGCCGCCGCCGGCGTCCGCGCCTGCGCTTGACCGTGCCCGTGCAGCGCCGCCTTCATGCACTCGGCGGAGCAGAACAGCCGGACGCCGGATCTGCCTACCTGGACATGCGGGGTCGACAGACTGACGACACGGCCGCAGTTCTGGCAGGGCTTCTGGCCTTTGGTGCGCCGCTCGCCACCGGCGAGTGGAGCAGGGCGTACAGACTCCACGTTCGTCGATTCCTCCGACCGGCAACGTTATCACGGAGCGGCGGCCCCACCACGCTGCATTCTGTGCGGCACCCGCTCCCCCGCGGGATGTCGACGTGCAGAATCCAGTGCTTGACGCACCGCGGCCGACCTCCTCGAGTGCCAGCGGCGCTGCGGCCACCCCCGTGCTTTGCCCGGGCGCGCTTCATCCGGCTCACGCCCGGAGCCAGCTTCCTGGCTTCGCGCGCCGGCCCGGCCGACCGTCCCCGTCCCCGTCACCGTCAGCGGTCAGGGGTCAGCGGCGGCCGCCGTGATCGACCAGGTCGCTGCAGCCGGCGGGTAGCCGGGGCAGCACGCCCTGCCGCGAGCGGTACTTCTTTCGCTTCTCGCTCCGCTCCTCCTCGGCTTTCGGCACCAGCCACCAGTCGATCTCGTCGCATCCGTCCCCCGCCGCGATCGCGCCCTGCGGCTCGCAGCCCGGGCTGTCGGCCGGGCAGGCCAGCCGCACGTGGAAGTGCTCGTGGTGCAGCCACCAGGGCCGGAGCTTGTGCAGCCAGGCCGGCCGCTTCGCCGCGCGGCACAGCTCGCGCTTGATGACCGGGTTGACGAAGATGCGATCGACGCGCCGGTCGCTCGCGGCCAGCGCCAGCACCCGCTCGACGCGCCGGTCGAACGCCGCGGTCGGAACGTTCCTGGCGAGGTCCACCATCGCGACCTTGGCCAGCGGGCTCGCGGCGCGCCCGTCCACGTACCAGATGTCGGCGTCGAGCCCGGTCTGATGGCTGGCGTGCCCGGAGGGAGCCGGCCCGCCGCGCGGCTGCGACATGTCTCCGATGGGAAGGACGCCGAGCCCGCGCCGGCTGACCGCCGCGCCGAGGTCGCGGATGAAGCCGATGAGCGCGGGATGTCCGAAGAATCGCCGGCGCTCGGGCTCGGCCACCACGAACCCCTTGCCGCGATCGGGGAGGCGCGCGCCGCCCTGCAGGCAGCCGGCGCTGTAGCCGCCGATCGATCGGGCCGGCCCGCGCGAGGGGCGGCGCGCCTGCGCCCACGGGTTGCCCCGCGCCCCGCCCGCCGTCTCGCGCGTGGTCGGCGGCCGCGCGCCGGCGTCTCCGGGGCCGACCAGGCACAGCGCGAGGGTGGGGAGCGCGACGACGAGCGCGGAGGCGAGCGCGGAGGCGAGCGCGGAGGCGAGCGCGGAGATCGGACGGGCCACAACCGACGAGACGAGAGCGCGGCCGGCGCGCGCGGTCCAGGGCGACAAGGCGCCCCATTGTACCGCCTTGCTGGGGTTGTGCCCGCCTGCTAACCCAGGGGGTGACCACGGCGCTCACCAGAGAGGTGCGATCGATCTCGATGTGGAACCAGTCGCGCTTCCGCATCAAGCGCGCCTTCTGGTCCTTCCTCGAGCGCACGTTCCGGGTCTTCACCGCGGACGGCCAGCTCATCATGCTGGTCAAGCACCCGATCCTCCGCTTCCGCGAGGAGTTCAAGGTCTACGCCGACGAGGCTCAGAGCGTGCCGCTGCTCCTGGTCAAGTCGCGGCAGATCATCGCGATCAACTTCACCTTCGACGTCGTCGACATCGCGAGCGGCCAGCTGCTCGGGACGGTGCAGAAGCGCGGCGCCCGCTCCATCGTGCGCGACCGCTTCCTCATCCTCGACCCGGCCGGGACCGAGATCGGGACGATGGAGGAGACCGGGCCGTCGGTCCTGCGCCGCTTGCTCCCCCTCCTCACCTCGCGCCACCGCATGATCCTCCACGGGCAGGAGGCAGCGCGCATGCGCCAGATCTTCCGGCTCTTCACCAAGGAGTTCGAGGTGGAGGTGGCGACCGGCCAGGCCGACCCGCGCTTCGTGCTGGCCTGCGCGCTCCTGGCCCTGATGTCGGAGGCGCGGCGGGAAGACAAGTGACACCTTGGTATGGAAGGATACCGCTGGCGTGCGGGTCCTTCGCTGGCCGGCCAATCTGTTCCGCGGCCTCTTCCTGTTCCTGTTCCTGGTGATCGGGCTCGTCGTCTACGGCCTGGGCCGCGCCCACCTGTGGGCCTGGGTACGAGACGGCGAGGCGCGCGCGCGGCGGGCGGCGCGCTGGCGCGGGCGCGTGCTGCGCCGCTCCATGACCATGCTGGGCGCGACCTTCATCAAGATGGGCCAGGTCATGAGCTCGCGGCCCGACCTGCTCGACCCGGAGGTCATCGACGAGCTCAAGGTCCTGCAAGACAGGCTGCCGGCGTTCGGCTTCTGGCGGGTGCGGCGCATCGTCGAGCCCGACCTGGGGCGGCCGATCGCCGAGCTGTTCGCCGAGTTCGACCGGCGGCCGGTGGCGGCGGCCAGCGTGGCGCAGGTGCACCGCGCGCGCCTGGCCGACGGCACCGAGGTGGCGGTCAAGGTGCTGCGGCCCAGCATCCGGCGCCAGGTCGAGCGCGACGCCACCATCCTGCTGTTCGGCGCGCGCATCCTGGCCCTGAGCCCGCGCCTGCGCCTCAACGAGCCGGTCGCGCACCTGCGCCACTTCGTCGAGGCGATCATCGCGCAGACCGATCTCACCATCGAGGCCGCCAACTACCGGCGGTTCGCGGCCAACTTCGCCGCCATGCCCGAGGTCGTGTTCCCGGTGGTCCACCGCGAGCTGTGCTCGCGGCGCGTCCTCACGATGGAGTTCATGAAGGGCACGCGCTTCGACGATCGCGACACGGCCCACGACCACGACCTGGCCCGCACCATCCGCACGATGATGTTCAAGATGTGCTTCGCGGACGGCTTCATCCACGCCGACCTCCACCCGGGCAACTTCCTGGTGCGCGAGGACCACCGGCTGGTCGTGTTCGACGCCGGCCTGGCCAAGCTGCTCGACGGCGACATCCTCGAGCAGTTCGTCGACTTCTCGCGCTGCCTGACCATGGGCACGCCCGACGACTTCGTCGGCCACATCAAGCGCTTTCACCTGTACTCGGGCGAGCTCGACTGGGGCGGCCTGCGCCGCGACATCGAGGCGCTGCTCGGCCGCTTCCGCTCCCAGGACACCGCCCGCCTCGAGTACAGCCAGCTGTTCGGCGACATCTTCTACATCGCGCGCACCTACCGGGCGCGCCCGGTGCCCGATCTGACGATGGTCATGGTCGCGCTCCTCACCATCCAGGGCATCGGCAAGGTGCTCGATCCGGACAACAACGTGTTCGAGGAGGTGGCGCGGTATCTCATGCCCCTCCTGGCTGCGCGCGCGCTGCCGGCCAACGCGGCGTCGTAGTCGCGGCCGTAGTCGCGGTCGCCGGCGCGGTGCGCTCGCGCGGTGCGGGTGCGCTTTCTCGGCTTGACGCCTGGCCAGCATATAGATATATCGTTGATGCATCTCGATGGGTCGAGATACAACGAAAACAAGGAATATTCAGAATGAATCCAGATAATTGGGATCCAGGCGACTGGAAACATCACATGAAGCATCAGCTGCGGATGCACCTCGCCGAGCGCGGCGGCGGTCGTCACGGCCGCGGCGGCCGGCGCGGCGGCTTCGGGTACGGCCCGCCGCCCTTCGGCTTCCCGCCCGGCTTCGGCCCGCACATGGCCGCGCGCTTCTTCATGCGCCGCGGCGGCCGCATGAAGCGGGGCGACGTGCGTGCCGGGATCCTGGCGCTGCTCGCCGAGCAGCCGCTCAACGGCTACCAGATCATGCAGGAGCTGGAGACGCGCAGCCGCGGGATGTGGCGGCCGAGCCCCGGCTCGGTCTACCCGGCGCTGCAGCAGCTCGGGGACGAGGGCCTGGTTCGCGAGCAGGCGGGCGCGGGGGGCCGCGTGTTCGAGCTGACCGACAGCGGCCGCAAGGCGGTCGAGGCCCAGGCGAAGCACGAGGCGCCGTGGGAGTCGGCGGCGAGCGCCGCGAGCGACGAGTCGTTCGAGCTGCTCGGCCTGGCCCAGCAGATCGGCGCCGCCGCGGCTCAGGTGCTGCAGACCGGCAACGCGGCGCAGATCGCCGAGGCGCGCAAGTCGCTCATCGCGACACGGCGGGCGCTCTACCGCATCCTGGCCGAGGACGACCTGGCCGGCGACGAGTGATCGGCGCGCGCGGCGGCCCGCGTCGGTTCAGAGGCGGCGATACATGATGTGAAGCCCGACGTGGCCGCGGGTCGGGTGGTGAAAGGCCTCCGGCACGGTGGCCAGCACGTCGAAGCCGAGCGAGCGCCAGAGCGCGACGGCGTGCGTGTTGGTCTCGACCACGGCGTTGAACTGCATGGCGCGGAAGCCGTCCCGGCGCGCGTGCTCGAGGACGTGCTCGGCGAGCGCGCGCCCCACGCCGCGGCTGGCCCGCCCCGGGTCGACCATGAAGGCGGCGTTGGCGACGTGGGCGCCCGGTCCGCCGTGGTTGGGCTGGTACTCCGCCGTGCCCAGGATCGCGCCATCGTCCTCGTCGTCGACCGCGACGACGGTGCGGCCGGGCCGCGGCGGGAACCAGATGGCGCGGGCCCGCTCCTCGGCGATGTCGCGGTCCCAGGCGTAGGTCTCCCCGGTCGCCGCGATGGGGCGCATGAACGCCCAGATGGCGGGCCAGTCACCGTCGGTGGCGTCGCGGATGCGCATCGATCGTCTCCCCTCGCTTCGCCTCGCCTCGCGTCGCCTCGCTCGCCTCGGGTTCAGCTGGCCAGCAGGCGCTCGAGCTCGCCGGAGGCGATCAGGCGCTCGAGGTCGTCGGCGCCGCCGATGAGCACGCCCTTCACGAAGATCATCGGGAAGGTGGGCCAGCCGGTCCACATCTTGAGCGCGTTGCGCCGGCGCCAGGTGCTCAGGTAGCTGCCGTACTCGAGGTAGTGGAACGGGATGTTGCGCGCGGCCAGGGTCTTGCGCGCGCGCCGCGGGTTGGGGTTCTGCTTCATCCCCACGACCACGACGGGGTGCTGGGCCGCCGCCGCCTCGACCTCGTCGATGATGTCGCGGTGGTTGGCGGCGATCTTCTCGCGGATGGCCTGGTGCGTGCGCTGCTCGTCGAGGATGGGTCGCGACATGGCCGCGAGCATGCCGCATCTCGAGCCCGGTGAGCGCGCCGGGCCGGCCGGAGATGAGCCGACTCGCCCGGCCGCGCCGGTTCAGGGCTCGGCGACCAGCGCGACCGGCGTCAGGATGGCCCGCACCTGGTCGAGCGGGCGAGCGAACAGTGACGGCTGCACCGGATCGGCGAACACCGCGGCGAAGTCGTCGGGCTCGAACGCCCGGGCCAGCCGCGCGGCGAACGCGTCGCGCAGGACGCGCAGGTAGTACTCGACGTCGTAGTCGCGCGCGCCGCTCACCACCGGGCCGGCGTCGTCCAGGTCGACCGCGCCGCCGCCGTCGTCGGGCACCAGGGCGGGGCGGTCGCCGATCGCGCGGTAGACCCGCACGCGCTCGCCCGCCGTCCAGCGCGTGCGCCCGCCGGCCAGCGCCGCCTCGTAGGCCAGCTCGCGCCGGTCGCCGCGCTGGGCCAGGTACTCCTCCGGCGTCTTGCTGAGCCGCATGGTGGCCGCGACCTCGCTGGTCGGGTACGCGCGCCGGCGCAGCGCGGTGGTCGCCTCGACGTAGGCCTCGCGCACGCCGGCGATGTCGCCGGTGAGGAGGCAGGGGATGGCGCGGCGCAGGAAGTCCTCGCCGAAGCGCTCGGCCCGGCTCGAGCGGAACGCGACCCCGCGCAGGACCAGCTCGCCGCCGTACGACAGGAGCGCGTAGTTCTTCGGCTCGTGCGACAGCATGGCGGCGTGGCGGCCGTCGAGCTCGAGCTGCACGCGGGCCGGCAGGAGCGCCGCGACCTCGTCGACGGCGCGCCGCTCGTCCGCCTCGCTCCAGCCGTCGGGCACCGCGAAGTAGACGCCGTCGGTGTCGGCCTCGAGCAAGGTGACGCCGCGCGCGGCCAGCTGGGCGCAGAGTAGCCCGAGGACGTCCCGCCCGCGCCGGGTCACCTCGTTGGCCGCGTGCACGTCGGCGAAGCGCGTGAGGCCGACCGCGGCGAGATAGCCGTAGGCCGAGTTGACGACGATCTTCATCGCCGCCGACAGCGCCTCGTCGGTGTGGCGCTCCGGCGAGCCGGCCGGCGCGGCCCGCGCCCGCGCCTTGGCCGCCAGCCGCTGATCGACCAGCCGGTCGACCAGCGCGAGCAGCGCGCCCAGCCGGTCGCGCGCCGGCCCGATGCGGTACTCGCGCATGAGCGACGGGTACAGGCTGGCCACGTCGGCCTTGACGATGCGGCGCGCGACGCCGGTGGCGAACAGGTGCAGCGCGGCCCCGCTGTGCGGCGTCTGGTCGCCGGGCTCGTGCGCCGGCAGCGCGGCCCCGCTCCTCAGGTATGCGCGCACCAGCAGCGGATCGAGCACGCCGGTGGCCGGGCCGGCGTCGGCCAGGCGCTCGTAGCGGCGCGGCGCCATGCGCGCGAGCGCGAAGGCGGCCCCGCCCAGCGTGCGCGCCACCCCGGCCGCCTCGCTGACGTCGTCGGCGGCGTAGCGGCGGACGCGGGCCGGGTCGCGGCCGAACACCTCGTGCACCTGCACGCCGGGGATGAGCTCGCGCTCGGCGCGCGCGAGGCCGAGGTGGCGCGCGACCGCCTTCAGGCCGTAGCCCGGCAGCTCGCGCACCGCGAAGTCGTAGCGCCGGACCGCGTCGAGCGTGTCGATGAGCTCGCGGCCGGGCACGGTATAGCGGGCGCGGCGCGCTCCGCCGGCCGCGTCGCGCGCGCTCTGCGGGGCGCCTCGCGACGCCGGGCGCTGGCGCAGCCCCGGGCCGCCGGCTCGACCGAGCGCGAGCGGGACGCCGAGCTTCTGCGCGCGCCGGGCCAGGAACGGCAGATCGAAGCCGTGCAGGTTGTGGTTCTCGATGACGTCGGGATCGGCGGCGCGGATCCACGCGGCGGTCCGGCGCAGGAGATCGGCCTCGGCCGCGTCGCCGGCGCGCGACGCCTCGACGATGTCGACCGCCCCGTCGGGGCCGCGCAGCGCGACCAGGAAGATGCGGTCGACCTCCGGGTCGAGGCCGGTCGTCTCCAGATCGAGCTGCGCGCGCCGCAGATCGTCGAAGCCGAGCCCGCGGAAGTAGGTCCGCCCCGACGCGACCAGGTACTGCTCCTCGGGCGCGAGCGCCAGCACCGCGGCCTGACCGAGATCGCGCACCGACTCGAGCGGGCGGCCCAGCCGCCGCTCCGCCCCGGCCAGCACCGCGGCGGACAGCGCGCGCAGGTCATCGCCCCGCACCAGGAAGCGGAGCGCGCCCGGCCCCTCGAGCTCCTCGTAGGTCACGCCGCGCGCGGCCCCGTCCTGCTCGGGGCGCAGCCGCGCGCCGAGGTGGGCGAGATCGTCCAGCGACGCGAGCAGGAGCCACGGCCGGAAGCGCACCGCCTCGCGCACCGGCGCGCGCGCGCCGGGCTCGCGGCGCCACACCAGCGCGCGCCCGTCCGGCTCGGCCCACACCGATACGATGCCTGGCGTGGGATCCCAGCCCCACAGCCACTCGTCTTCGCGGGCGCTCACGGCCTGAAGTCGATACCACGAAGCGCGCCCCGCGGCCGCTTGGCCCGGCCCGGGTTCGGCGCTACACCTCTCCGGGTGAAGGCGCGCGACGTCTGGCACCTCGTCAAGCAGACGTTCATCGAGTGGAACGACGACAACGCGTCGCGTCTCGCGGCCGCCCTGGCCTACTACACGATCTTCTCGCTCGCGCCGCTCTTGGTCATCACGATCGGACTGGCCGGGATGGTGTTCGGCGACGACGCGGTGCAGGGCCACGTGGTGACGCAGCTCGAGGGGTACATCGGCAGCCGCGGCGCGACCTTCGTGCAGGACATGATCGTCGCCTCGCGCAAGCCGGGCCACAGCCTGGCGGCCACCGTCATCGGCGTGGTGGTGCTGCTGTTCGGTGCGGCCGGCGTGTTCCGCCAGCTGCAGGACGCGCTCAACGCGATCTGGGAGGTGACGCCGCGGCCGGGGCGCGGCTGGCGCGGCCTCCTGCTCGACCGCGCGCTCGCCTTCGTGATGGTGCTCGGCACCGGGCTCATGCTCCTCCTCTCGGTGGGGCTGTCGGCGGCGTTCGCGACGCTCGGCAGCTATCTCAGCCAGCTCCTGCCCATCCCGGAGTCGGCCCTGCACGCGCTCAACTTCGCCGTCTCGTTCGCGCTCATCACCGTCCTGTTCGCGTTCATCTTCAAGGTCGTGCCGGACGCGGTGGTGGCGTGGCGCGACGTCTGGATCGGCGCCGCCCTCACCGCGCTCCTGTTCGCGGTCGGGACCCTGCTCATCGGCCTCTACCTGGGCAAGAGCGGCGTCACCTCCACGTTCGGGGCGGCGGCGTCGCTCGCCATCCTCCTGGTGTGGATCTACTACTCGGCGCAGATCCTCTTCCTCGGGGCGGAGTTCACGCAGGTCTACGCCGGCTGGCGCGAGAGGCAGATCCGCCCGGCCCGCCGCGCCGTCGCCGCGCCCAGGAAGGGGCGGGAAGAGCCGCACCAGGGCGAGCAGGGCGAGGCGCCGCGCGACGGGCAGAGCTGATGGCGGCGGGGCCCGCGCCGCACGCGCGCGCGCGGCGGGGCGCTACTGGTCGTCCGGCGCCGGCGGTCTGCGCAGGCGGCGCATGAGCAGGCCGAGCTTGGATCGCGCCACCACCAGGCCGACGCCCAGCCGGCTCGCACGCGCCGGGCGCAGCTCCTCGGCCAGGTAGAGCTGCTTGCACTGCGAGCGCTGGCGCTTGCCGCTCGAGGTCTTCGGCACCGTGCCGGGCGAGGCGATGACCACGTCGTGCAGCTCGACGTCGCAGAACTCGGAGATGCGCTGGCGGATCAGGCTGGCCAGCGCGTCGCGCTCGTCGCGATCGCGCGCGCGCGTCTCGGCCACCAGCACCGCGCGCTCGGTGCCGGTGCCGTCGCCGCTCAGCGCCTCGATGCCGAACGCGACCGCGCTGCCCGGCCGCACGCCGGGCACGCGCTCGGCGACCCGCTCGAGGTCCTCGGCGTAGATGTTGCGGCCGCGGATGATGATGAGGTCCTTGGCGCGGCCGGTGATGTAGAGGTTCCGATCGGCGAAGTAGCCCAGGTCGCCGGTCCACAGCCAGCCCTCGCGCAGGACCCGCGCGGTGGCGTCGGCATCCTCGTAGTAGCCGGTCATGATCGAGTTGCCGAGCACGACCACGTGGCCGACCTCGCGCTCCGGCAGCGGCGCGCCGGTCTCGTCGACCACGGCGACGAAGTGGCCCGGCACCGCGCGCCCGACGCTGACCACGGCCATCGACCCCTTGCCGCTGGCCAGCACGGCGCGCCCGTTGGCCAGCTCCTGCCGGTCGACCACCTCGTAGCGCACGCCGGCGCCGGGGCGCGGGAACGTCACCGCCAGCGAGCTCTCCGCCAGGCCGTAGACCGGGTAGAGCGAGCTCATGCTGAAGCCGTGCGTCGCATAGGTCTTCTCGAAGTCGACCAGCGTGCGGTAGTTGACCGGCTCGGCCCCGTTCATGGCGAAGCGCCAGCTCGACAGATCGAGCCCCTCGCGCTCCTCGTCGCTGACCCGGCTCACGCACAGGCCGTATCCGAAGTTGGGCGCCGGTGACAGCGTCCCCTTGAAGCGGTGGATGGCCCACAGCCAGCGCGACGGTCGGGCCAGGAACGCGGTCGGCGACATGAGCACCAGCGGCAGCCGCCAGTACACGCAGAACAGGAGCACGCCGATGAGCCCCATGTCGTGGTAGAGCGGCAGCCAGCTGACGCCGATGTCGGCCCGGTTGATGTGCAGCGCCTGCCCGATGGCGTGGATGTTGGTGACCAGGTTGTGCTGGGTGAGCAGCACGCCCTTGGGGTTGCCGGTCGAGCCGGACGTGAACTGGATGAACGCCTCGTCGTCGCCCGACGCGCGGAAGCGATCGTCCGGCTCCGCGCCGCGCCCGATCTCGTCGGTGGTGGCCAGGCGGTTCACGATCGGCGCGCGCAGGAGCAGGTCGCCGAGCAGCGGCCGCAGCCGCGCGCTGGTGATGCACAGGCGGGTGCCGGCGCGGGTCGCCACCGCCGCCAGCTTCTCGAGCCCGGCCTTCATGCGCAGCCCGACCGGCGGATAGGCAGGCACCGGGATCGCCTTGAGCAGCTGGATGGCGAAGAAGCAGGAGACGAACTCGATCGATGTGGGCAGCACCATGAGCACGCGGTCGCCGCGGCCCACGCCGAGGCGGGCCAGGTTGACCGAGATGCGGGTGGCGTCGTGATAGAGACGGCGGTAGCTGACGTGCTGCTCCTCGCCGCCGTCCTTCTCGGGCAGGAGGGTGATGCCGACCGACTCCTCCAGCTTGGCCGCGGTGGCCAGCGCGTGCAGGAGGGTCGGGTGGAGCGGCACCAGGTCCTCCGGCGTCTCGGGCACCCCGTAGGCCCACACCGCGGTGCGGAAGTTGCTGCGCTCGGCCTCGGGGAAGCTGTCGCGGAAGACTCGGTTGATCGTCTGTGTCAGTGACATGACTCTTCATTCCGGTTCGCGCCCGCGACGAGGTCGCGTGGATGACGGTGACATGCCGCGGAGGCGCGGATTCTCGTCGAGCGCGAACCCATGCATGAGCGCGAGGTCGCGGATGCGGCGGATGCGCATCGGATCGAGCGCGCCGTAGGAGAAGTTCTCGCCGATGCCGGCCAGGCCCATGAGCAGGGTCTCGGCCAGGCAGCCGTAGACCTGGCCGGGCGGCAGGTTCATTCCGCTCAGGGCGAACGTCTGGCCGAGCGGGGCGCGCACCACGCCGCCGGCCAGCAGGGTGGCGCCCGGCCGCTCGTCGAGCACGCTGTCGTCGACGTCGCAGGGCACCGCCACGTCGCACACCACCACCGGGCGATCCGGCGCCACGTGGTGCGGATGGACCACCGGGCGGGCCGCGTTGGACGCCGTGAGGATGAGGTCGCAGTCGCGGAGCGAGCCCAGATCGGTGGCGATGCGCACCGGCGCCGAGCGGCCGAGCTCGGCGTCGGCGCGGCCGCGCAGCCACTCGCCGAGGTCGTCGCGATCGGCGGCGGTCGCGGCGGCGGTCGCGGCGGCGGTCGCGGCGGTCGCGCCGGGGGCGGTGGTGGCGGGGCCGCCGTCGGTGAGGAGGCCGCGCGCGACCATGGTCGCGGCCAGTCCTCCGCTCGCCGCCGGCGCGCCAGCGGCGCGGCGCGCGCTGCTGGCGTAGATGGAGGCCGCCGCCTCGCGCAGGCGGCGCTCCGCCCCGGGCCGGCCGACCAGCACGATCTCGTCCACCCAGTCGGCCGCGACCTCGGCCAGCACGCGCCCGATGTTGCCCATCGCGCCGACCACGCCGAGCACGCGGCGGGGCAGGGCGAGGCGGCGCGCGGCCCGCTGGGCGGCCTCGAGCGCGGCGGCGGCGGCCAGCGAGTTGCCGGTGGTGAGGGCGACGTCGGACGCGATGACCGAGCGGCAATTGCCGGTCAGGATCGAGGTGAAGCCGCCGAAGCCGACCACCGCGCAGCCCAGCTGGCGGGCCAGCTCGATGCCCTGGTCGATGAGCTCGCGCGCCCAGCCGCCGCCGCCGGCGCGCATCTCGTCCACCACCTGATCGGGCGTGAACGGCAGGCCGATGACGGTGGCGTGCACGCGGCTGCCCAGCGGCGAGCGCAGCGAGGTGCGGGCGGCCACGAACGGCGCGACCAGGCCGCGCGTCCGGGCCAGGAAGCGCCGGCAGTCGTCGGCGTCGAGCGGGGCCAGGCGGGGATCCCAGTCGAGCAGATCGGCGGCGGTCAGGAAGTGGGTGAGGAAGCCGACGCGCGCGCCGTCGCGCTCTCCCGCGGGCGCCGCCACCGCGCGCGGCGACGGGGCCGGCGGTTGCGCGGCCGGCAGGCGCGGGGTCGGCTCGCCGGCGCGCCCGACCGCGAACCGGACCAGGCGGTAGGCGTCGCCCGCGCGCAGGATCCGCGCCAGCTCCTCGAGCGCCGCCGCGAAGCGGTCGATGTCCGCGCGCTCGATGGCCGCCGACGGCTCGATGCGAACCGTGGCGCGCTCCGACAGGGTGGGGGCCACGCGGATGGCGTGCTCGCGCAGGAACCAGCCCGACACCATGAAGCCGAGCAGCTCCTGGGCCCCGAGCAGGCGGATGAAGGCCGACGGCGAGCCCCGCTGATCGGCCAGCTCCACGCCGATCATGAGCCCGCGCCCGCGCACCGCGCGGATCTGGTCGGGGTAGCGCGCCATGAGGTCGCGCAGCCGGGCCATGAACAGCTCGCCGGTCGCGGCGCAGCGGCGCATGAGCGCGCCGTCGTCCTCCTCGAGGAGGTCGAGCCCGGCCAGCGCCACCTCGCTCGAGAAGTCGTCGTCGGCGAAGGTCGACGTGTGGAGGACGCCGAACTCCTCGATGTAGCGCTCGCGCGCGACCAGCAGGGCCGAGATCTTGGCCAGCCCGGCCCCGAGCGCCTTGGACAGGAGATAGTAGTCGCCGGCCACGCCCGCGTGCTCGGCGGCGAAGAACGCGCCGGTGCGCCCCATGCCGCACTGGATCTCGTCGAACACGAGCGGGAAGCCGTGCCGGTCGGCCGCCGCGCGCAGCCTGAGCAGGTCGTCGCGCCCGATCTCGTGCATGCCGCCCTCGCCCTGGATGGGCTCGACGAAGCAGGCGGCCACGTTGACCAGCGCGCGGGGCGCGAGCTCGAGCTCGCCGCCGTCCCCGACCTCGAGGTCGACGTAGCGCAGCGTGGCGGCCTCGAGCGCCTGGGCGAGCGCCGCCGCGTCGCCGGCCGGCAAGAACGCCGACGACGGGCCGATGCTGCGCCACGGCGCCTGGTACTCGGCGCGGTAGGTGAGCTTGAGCGAACCCGACGTCTTGCCGTGAAAGGCGCCCTCGACGGCGAGGAAGGCCGGCGGCCGGTCGAGCTCGGCCCGCGCGAGGTGATAGAGCCGGAGAAAGAGGTCGTCGATGCCGTCGATGCGCGAGAGCCCGAACAGGCGGCACGCGCGCTCGAACAGCCGCCCCGACACCGCCGCGCTCCCGTCGCGCAGGCGGCGCCGCACGTCGTGCTGCTCCTGCCCGATGCGCTCGAGGATGCGATCGACGCGGCGGCGGCGCTCCATCTCGGCGTGCTTGATGGCGGCCTCGACCGCCTCCGCGCCGGTGCTGGCCAGGTGCGCCACGGCCGGGCGCCCGGTGGCGCGCTCGACCTGCGCGCACAGGCGGCGGCCGAGCCGGGCCGCCGCCGCGCGCAGGCTGGCCTGGGCGTGGAACGGCCGCTCGCCGCGCAGGAGCTCGATCGCGCGCGCCACCACGCGCGGGTGGTTGTGGCCGAGGAGCGACGCGCCGAAGCCGCCCACCAGATCGAGCACGGCCACCTCGCGGCCGCCGGCCTCGCGGTAGTAGAGCGTGTCGCCGCGCCCGCGCTGGTAGGCGACGTCGAGCCCGGTCGCGCGCAGCCGGGCGGCCAGGAGCGGCTTGAGGTGCTGGTGCTCGGCGAGATCGCCCGGGTCGGCGGCGTCGATGGGCGGGCGCGCGGGATCCGACCCGTCCCCGTCGCCCTTCAAGCCCTGCTCCCCGGATCGGCCTGCGCGCCGGATGGGCCGGCGCGGCGGCGCTCGATGAGCCCGACCAGGTCGGCGACCGTCTCCACGTCGGCCAGCTCGGGGTCGCTCTCGCTCAGCTGCAGCCCGAACTGCTCCTCGATCGTGAGGAGGAGGTCGAGCAGGCGCACCGAGTCGAGCCCGAAGGCGAGCAGCCGGCTGTGGGGGTGGATGGACGCCTGATCCACGGCGCACACGTCGGCGATGAAGCGCCGGATGATGTCGATCGTCGCTGGCTGGGCCAAGTTCTCGGACTCCTGCTGCTGACTTGTGGCTCGTTTTCTGGCTCCAATTCCAGTCCGCCGCCCAGACCTCCCTCAGGCTCACCCCCTGAGCGCCTCGCGCACCGACCGGGCGGCGCGCGCGTGCTCGACCGCGAGCGCGCGCTCGGCCGCCGCCGCGCCCAGCTCGACGCCGCCGCCGGCCAGGGCCGCGCGCGCGTCCGACAGCGCCTCGCGCGCGAGCATCGCGACCGCGAGCCGGGCCAGCTCGGCCGGATCGATCCGCGGCGCCGGCCCGCCGGCCCGCGCGTCCGCCAGGCCCAGCGCGGCGCGCCGCGCCGGATCGCCGAGCTCGGCCACCGCCAGCGCGGCCTCGAGGCGCGCCCAGCTGTCGGCCAGCGCGAAGGCGAGCGGCTGCTCGGCCCACGCCTCGGGCGAGAGGCTGCCGGCGGCGGCCTCGAGCGCGCGCGCGCCGTCGCCGAGCGCCTCGAGGTCGACCGATCCGCCCAGCCGCCCCAGCCAGGCCGCGGTCCCGGACGGCCGCGGCAGCCAGGGCCGCCCGCGCAGGCGGCTCGACTCCACCAGCGACGCCGGCGGTGCGCGGTGGATGGCCGGCCGGGCGCTGTCGTCGTCGCCGTCGTCGTCGCCTGGGTTCGCGTCGCCATCCTCGCCATCCGCGGGGCGCGCATCGCGCCGGCACATCTGGCGCACGCGCCACTGGATCTGATCGAGCATGAGGTGGCGCGTCCCGTCGAAGATGCCATAGAGGAGCACGTCGCGCACGACCTGCTGGTAGGGCAGGTCGGTCAGGAGGGCGCGCGCGCTCAGCACCGCGCGTCCCTCGGCGACGGTGCGCTCGGCCAGATCGCATGCCGCCAGCTTGGCCACCGCGGTGAGGTGCGCGGCGCGCTGCCCGAGTGCGTTCACCGCGCACGCCGCCTTGATGGACAGGCAGGCGCAGGCGAGGTCGAGCGCCGCCATGCGCGCCAGGTGATCGGCCACCGCCGCCAGGCGCGCGATCGGCTCGCCGTAGAGGACGCGCTCGCGCGCGTGGGCGAAGGCCAGGCCGCAGGCGCGGCTCGCCGTGCCGCTGGCGAACGCGCTGATGCCGCCGCGCGAGATCGCCAGCGCGCTCTGCACCAGGCGGAAGCCCTCGCCCTCCTCGCCGATGCGGTTCCGCGCCGGCACCAGCGTGTCGCGAAAGCGTGCGCCGCCGATGTCGGCGGCCGGCGCCGGCAGCGTGCGCCAGCGCGGCAGCTCCTCGACCGTGGCGTCGCGTTCGACCAGGAGGAGGGTCAGCCCGCCGGCGCCGCCGAGGCCGCCGGCCGGCCGCGGCGAGGTGCGGGTCAGAGTCATGAGCAGCTGCGCGCGGCGGCCGAGGTTGATGAGCTGCTTCTCGCCGGTCAGGCGGTAGTGGTCGACCCGCTCGCCGGGCGACCAGGGCGCGAAGCCGCCGGCGGCGGCGCGCCCGCGCTCGGCGCGCGTGTCGGTGGCCAGGAGATGAGAGCCGTGCGACCACTCGCTCAGCAGCATGGCGGCCAGCGCGCCGCCCAGCACGCGGCGCCGCACCCGCGCGAGCTGCTCGGCGGTGCCCGCGATGTAGACCGGCAGGAGCGCCAGCCCGGTGATGCCGACGGTGATGGCAAGGCTGCCGCTCCGCTGGGCCACCATTGCGTTCAGCATGCTCATGTGAGGAGCGGTGGTGTACGGCGCGTCGTCGTCTCCGGCGAACAGGAGCGGCAGGCCGAGGTCGCGCAGCTCGGCCAGCACCTCGCCGGGGAAGTGTTCGCTCGCCTCGCAGCGGGCGATCTCGTCCAGGGTCGCAGCTCGTGAAAGGTGGGACTCGATCTCGTCGAGCGGACCTGCCCCACCTGACAGCGGGCAGTACCGCTGCCACGTGTCGAATGGATGCACGTGTTCCCCCCTCCAGCGGGGATTCTACGGTCGGGTCAGGGGACCAGGAAGGACAAAGCGAACCACGACCGGCGGCGCGAGGCGAGCGTGTTGCTGGCCTCGTTGGTCAGAAACGATCGCACCTGTAAATGGGACCACGGCAGTTTCCAAACAAACAGCTTCGATTTACGATGCCAGTCGCCTCGGGCGGAAGATTCAATTACCTGCCAGCCATCGGCGTAAGGACCCCCACGTGGATTACGACTTCCGCGGAACCGAGCGCTTCGAGGTCGTGGCGCGGCTCGGCGAGGGCGCGATGGGAGTCGTGTATCGCGCGCTCGATCGCGAGCGCAACGAGACGGTCGCGATCAAGGCGCTGCGCCACCTCGACGGCGAGCGCCTGCTTCGCTTCAAGAACGAGTTTCGATCGATCCAGACGCTGCAGCACCCGAACCTGGTCTCGCTCGGCGAGCTCATCGAGGCGCAGGGCCGCTGGTTCTTCACCATGGAGCTGGTCGAGGGCATCGACTTCTTCAGCTACGTGCGCATGCGCTGGGGGCGCGCGTCCGAGGAGGAGCTGTCGGGCGAGGAGCCGGCCGACCTCGACTTCGATCCGGGCGCGGCGGCGGCGCTGTTCGACGAGGAGCGGCTGCGGCGCGCGCTGCTCCAGCTCGCGCTCGGCGTGGCCGCGCTGCACCGGGCCGGCTTCGTCCACCGCGACATCAAGCCGTCCAACATCCTCGTATCGCGCACGGGCCGCGTCGTGCTGCTCGACTTCGGCTTCGTCACCCACCTGAACGAGCGCTCGAGCGACCGGGTGGTCGGGACCATCGCGTACATGTCGCCGGAGCAGGCGGCCTCGATCCCGGTCGGCGCGGAGTCGGACTGGTACAGCGTCGGCATCGTGCTCTACGAGGCGCTGACCGGCCGACCGCCGTTCGACGGCATGCCGCTCGAGGTGCTCATGGCCAAGCAGTTCCGCTCGCCGGCCCCGCCGGGCCAGGTGGTCAAGGGCGTGCCTGCCGACCTGGAGGAGCTGTGCATGGAGCTCCTGCGCACCTCGCCGGCCGATCGCCCGGACGAGCGCGAGATCCTGCGCCGCCTGGGCGGCGAGGTGGCGCCGCCGGCGTCGGTGAGCTCGTCGATCAACATGCCGCACAGCCTGTTCATCGGGCGCGGCCACGAGCTCGACCGCCTGCGCGACGCCTATGGCCACTGCCTGGGCGGCGAGACCGTCGCGGTGTTCATCCACGGCGAGTCGGGCATCGGCAAGACGGCGCTGGTGCGCGCCTTCACCGACGAGCTGGCCCGCAAGCACCGCGACGCGCTGGTCCTGCGCAGCGCGTGCCACGAGCGCGAGTCGGTGCCCTTCAAGGCGTTCGACGGCGTGGCCGACAGCCTGAGCGACTACCTGGTCGAGCTGCCGCAGGTCGACGCCGCCATGCTGGTGCCGCTCCACGTCACCCACGTGGCCGAGGTGTTCCCGGTCCTGCGGCGCTGCGAGGTGATCGGGCGCGCGCTGCGACCGATGGCCAGCGACATGGAGCCGGCCGAGGTGCGCGCGCGCGTGTTCGCCGGGCTGCGCGAGCTGTTCGCGCGCCTGGCCGGCAAGCGGCCGGTGGTGATCGTGATCGACGACTTCCAGTGGGCCGACGCCGACAGCCTGGCGCTCCTGCGCGAGCTCCTGCGCCCGCCCGACTCGCCGCCCCTCCTGGTCGTCACGACGGTGCGCGACGGCAACGAGACGCCGCTGCCACCAGGGTCGCCCAGCCACGCGATCGGCGCGGCCAGCGCGGTGCACATGCACCTCGACGGGCTGGCGGCCGAGGAGGCGCGAGATCTGGTCAGGCGGCTGGCCCAGATCCTCGCGCCCCGCCTCGAGTCCCACGTCGACGAGATCGTGGCGGAGAGCCACGGCCACCCGCTCTACCTGGACGAGATCGTCCGCTTCGGCGCCACCGAGGGCATCGGCCCGGGCGCCACGCTCCACCTCGAGGACGTGCTGTGGTCGCGCGTGCTCATGCTCGACCAGCCGTCGCGCGAGATCATCGAGCTGGTCGCGGTCGGGCTGGGGCCGCTCGAGAAGGGGCTGGCGGCCGCCACCCTGCGGCAGAAGTTCGCCGACTTCGTGCGGCGGGTCGGCCACCTCCGGCTCATCAAGCTGGTGCAGACGACCGGAGTGCGCAAGAGCGACAAGATCGAGCTCTTCCACGACCGGGTGCGGCGCGCGGTCCTCGCCCACCTCGGCGCGGAGCAGCGCCGCGTGTACCACGAGCGGCTCGCGCTCGCCTTCGAGGGCACGCCGGGCGCCGCGCCCGAGATGCTGGCCATCCACTGGGGAGGAGCCGGCGACGCGGAGCGGGCGTTCCGCTACACCAAGGTGGCGGCCGGCGAGGCGGAGCGCGCGCTCGCCTTCGACCGCGCCGCCCGCCTCTACCGACGCTGCCTCGATCTCCTGCCGGGCGACGCGCGCGATGGGGTGGCCATCCGCACCCAGCTGGGCGACGCGCTGGTCAACGCCGGGCGCGGCGCCGAGGCGGCCAACTCCTACCTCGCCGCGGCCGAGCAGGCCCGCGAGGGCGTCGTCGAGCTCAACGCCAAGGCGGCCGGCCAGCTCCTGCGCAGCGGCCACGTCGACTCCGGCATCGAGGTCCTGCGCCGCGCCCTCGAGGGGCTCGACCTCAGCCTGCCGGAGACGCCGCGCGGCGCGATGCTGTCGCTGGTCGCGCAGCGCGCGCTCATCCGCATGCACGGGCTCGGCTTCCGCGCGCGCGAGGAGAGCGAGATCGCCGAGCGCGAGCTGACCCGGGTCGATATCTCGTGGGCGCTGGCGGCCGGCTTCGCCCTCATCGACGTGATCCGCGGGGCCGAATTTCAGGCCAAGCACCTTCGCCTGGCCCTCGCCACCGGCGAGCCGGGGCGGGTGGCGCGCGCTCTCCTGGCCGAGGTCGGCTACCGCAACGTGTCGGGCGCGCGCGGCAAGGTGGCGGCCGATCGCCTGCACAGGCACGCCGCCCTCTTGACCGACAAGCTGGGTCGGCCGCCCAGCCTGGTCGGGCTGAGCACGCTCATGACCGGCATCGGCGGCATCTGCCAGGGGCAGTGGGCGCAGGCCGAGGAGCACTGCCGGATGGCCGAGGAGATCCTGCGCGACCAGTGCAGCGGCGTGGCCTGGGAGCTGGCCAGCGCGCGCATCATGGGGCTGTGGGCGCTGTGGTACCTCGGGCGCGTGGGCGAGATGGCGCGCCGCCTGCCCGGCATCCTGCGCGCGGCGCAGGAGCGCGGCGACCTCTACGCCTTCACCACCTGCCGCACCTACTTCACGCCGATGGAGCACCTGGCCCGCGACGAGCCTGATCGCGCCCTGCAGGAGGGGGAGCAGTCGCTGCGGCGCTGGTCGCAGCGCGGCTTCCACTTCCAGCACTACTTCCAGCTGTTCGCGGCCACCCAGGTGCGGCTCTACGCCGGCGACGCCGAGGCCGCGCACGAGCGCCTGGTCCACGAGTGGCCGGCGCTCAAGTCGTCGCTCCTGCTCACCGTGCAGCAGAACCGGATCGAGGCGCTCCACTTCCGCGGCCGCGCCGAGCTCGCGCTCGGGTGCGCCCGCGGCGAGAGCAAGCTGCTCGACCGCGCGGTGGCGCGCGCGCGCCGCATCGAGGGCGAGCGAACCGCGTGGGGCGAGGGGTTCGCGATGCTCCTGCGCGCGGGCGCGGCGCAGGCGCGCGGCGATCCGGCCGGTGCTGCGCGCCACCTGCGCACCGCGCTGGGGGCGCTCGCAGCCTCCGACATGCAGCTCTACGAGGCGGCGGCGCGGCGCGGGCTCGGGGCGGTGACTCGTGATCCCGCCCTCATCGAGCAGGGCGAGGCGGCCCTGACCGCGCTGGGCGCCGGCAACCCATCGCGGATGGCTGCGATGCTCGTGCCGGGCGTGCAGTCCGTATAAGATGGTCGCGTGGGATGGAGGCGGCACTGGCCTGCAGCTCGCGCCGTGGTCATCGCGCTCGTCCTCGCGATCGGGCTGGTGGACGGGTGTCCCATCCCCAGCAACAAGCGCACGATCCCCGCGCTCCTGCCGGCGGTCAAGGAGATGAGGGTGCTGCGCACCCAGGTGCTGGCCCCCTTGCGGCCGGTGCGCGACGGATTTCGCCTGCATCAGCTGTGGAAGCTGTTCCCCACCGCGAGCCTGAACCAGTACCGCATGTGGGTCGAGGGCCGCGCCGGCCGCGACGGGGCCTGGCAGATCCTGTATCGCCCGCTCGACCCCGAGCACACGTTCAAGCGCGATGAGATCGAGTACCGCCGCCTGCGGGGCGCGTGGAATCCGGGCCGCTCGGCGCGGCGCGGCTACGCCAGCTTCGTGAAGTGGGTGGCGGGCGAGGTGTTCAATGCGCGGCCCGATTTCGACGAGGTGCGCGTGCGGATGGAGAAGATCCGCGTCAACCCCCGCGAGGGCAAGTTCGAGTCGACCGGCAAGTTCCAGTACGAACGCTCGCGCCGGCGCGCGAGGGAGCGCGAGAAGCCGGTCGTCGAGCCGGCGGCGCCCATCGAGGAGCCGGAGCCATGAGCAAGCGGCGGCGAGACTCGCGCCAGCCGCCGGCGCCGGGTGCGGATGCGGCCTCGAAGTCGGATGCGAGCGCGGCGGCCGGCGCGGGTCCGGGCGCCGGCGAGGCGAGCGCGGCGACCGCGCCTCCGCCGCGCCGTGGCAACCCGATCGGCCGCGTCTGGCGCGCGTGGGTCGAGCTATGGGATGGCCGCGAGGCGCCGACCTCGCTCGCGCTCTGCCGCATCCTGGTCGCGGCCGTGCTCCTGGCCGATCTCCTGCAGACGCGGTCGTACGGGCTGGTCGAGACCGTGTGGGGCCCGCCGCCCGACGGCCTGGGCTGGGGCGGACAGGGGGCCTCGGCCGCGGCGGCCGCGCGCTGGTTCGGCGCGAGCGTGGGCACTGCCTGGCTCCTGTGGTGGACCGCGGCGATCGCGGCCCTCTTCGTCCTCGCCGGCATCGCGACCCGCCCGGCGGTGCTCCTGCTCGCGCTCACCTGGGCGCAGCTCGGCCACACGGCCCCCGACAGCGACCGCGGCATCGACTTCATGCTGCGCGCCGTCCTCCTCGTCCTGGTCTTCTCGCGCTGCAACGCATGCTGGTCGGTCGACGCGTGGTTCCGGCGGCGCATCCGCCGCCCATTTCCGTCGCTGGTGCCCTCGTGGCCGCGCCTCCTCATCTTCGCCCAGCTCATCTGGATCTACAGCTCGGCCGGCCAGAACAAGGTCGACAAGGCGTGGGGACCGCTCGAGCACTTCTCGGCCCTCGCCAACATCCTGACCGATCCGCACTTCGCCCGCTTCGACCCGGCCTGGATCGCGATCTTCTTCCCGGTGCTGCAGCTGGCGACGTTCGCGACCATCTTCTTCGAGCTGACCAGCCCCGTGATGATCCTCCTGACCTGGTGGCACTCCACCCGCGATCGCCCCGGGAGGCTGCGCCGCCTGTCCAATCTGTTGAGGCTGCGCTGGGTCTGGATCCTCACCGGCGCGAGCTTCCACCTCGGCATCGCGGTGACCATGCGGCTCGGCATCTTCTCGTGGGGCATGCTCGCCCTCTACCCGGTGCTCTTCCGCCCTGACGAGCTCGCCCGCGCCTGGACGTGGCTGCAGGCCCACATCCCGCGCCGCGGCCTTCGATCCGCGTCCAGCTGAGCCGAGTGGATGCGGGGCGGGGGGCTGCGACTGGCACTCGCGTCGGCGCTGGTCGCCGGCGCCGCGATGCTGGCGGAGGCGGCCGCCGACGCATCGCCCGGCGTCGATCTGAATGATCCTGCCTACGACGAGCTCGCCGCGGCCCGCGCGGCCGGCGCTCTATCATTATATATGGGTGGCCTGCGCCCCCTGACCGAGGCCCGCATCCAGGCGCTGCGCCGCGCGGCCGGGCTGCCGGACGGGCTGCTGGACGGGCGGCGCGCCTCCGAGGCAGGCAGGCGAGGATGGCTGGTCCCGGTGAGGAGCTTGACGATGCGGGCGGCGGTCGCGCGCGACCACCAGCGGCCCTACTCGACCGAGGACCATCCCCGCGACCTGATCGGCGGCGTGGCGATCACGTGCGAGCACCGGCAGGGCCGGAGCTGCGGCGACGGCGCGGGTCTCGAGGTCGAGCTCGAGTCCGCGGCGGGCCTCGGCGAATGGGCCGCGGCCGTCACCAGAGTGCGCGCGGTCGCCGGCAGCGGCGATCGCGACGCCGACGTCGTGCTCGACCGCGCGTATGCCAGCGCCGAGCTCGGCCCGGTCGCGCTCGTGGTCGGCCGCGACGCGATCGTGCTCGGCCCCTCCGCCCGCACCCAGGCCCTGTGGGGCGACAACGTCGCGGCGATAGACCAGGTCCGGGTGTCGACCTCGCGGCCGCTTCCGCTCGTCGGCAGAGACGGCTCGATCCTGCGCGCGAGCGGGTTGTGGTTTCTCGGCCGCCTGCGCGACCCGCAGACCTTCACCGGCACGCTGGTCGACGGAAGCCGCGCCCAGCTCGACCTGTGGGACACCGCCGAGCTTGGCGTGACCCATCTCATCCAGCTGGGCGGCGACGGCGCCCCGGCCTTCACCTTCGGCGACTACCTCCGCGAGCACTTCCAGCACAACGCGGAATCGGGCGAATTCGCCAACCACCGGCTATCGATCGACGCGGCAGTGGACCTGCCCGACCTCGCCGGCCTGCGCATCTACTACGAGCTCGCCGCCGAGGACATGCGCGACCAGATCGGCAGCATGCTCCGCCACGACGCCGACCACGTGGTGGGTGTGTCGCTCGCCCGCCTGGCCCCGCGCGCGGGCTTGCTCCTCGAGGCGACCAGCACCGGCGTCCGATCGGAGGAGCACAGCCTGTTCACGACCGGGCTGACCAGCGCCGGCCGCGTGGCAGGCAATCCTCTGGGCCCGAGCTCGCTGGCCGCGTTCGCCGGCCTCCGCCTCGACCTCGGCGCCGTCGTGGCATGGCCCTGGGTGGAAGTAGTGCGCCACTCCGAGGACATCTACTCCTTCGGCACCGGCGACATCGTCCGCACCGCCGACCTTCCCGAGGAGACGCGGCTCCGCGCCGGCGCCCGCGCCTCCTGGCAACTATCCCCCGAGCTCCGCGCCGGGATCCGCGCGCTGGCCGAACGCGTCACCACGGCCGACTTCATCCCCGGCCACACCCGGTGGAACGGGGCCGCCGAGGCCACCCTCGAGTGGACGCCGACGTGGCGGATCGCGACCGATCTGTGATGCGGGCGCCGGGTGCTCAGGCCGGGCGGAGCCCCGCCTCGCCGAGAGCGCGATCCAGCAGTCCCTCGAGCCCCTCGCTGCAGGCCACGTCTCGGAGGTAGACCATGTCCAGGGCGAGGCCCTGTACCTTGAGGACTCCGAGAACGTCTCGCCACTGCTGCTCGGAGACACCGCCGCCCTTGCGGGACCCGTCGAGCTTGCGCAGCACGATGTTCTCGGCCGCGGTCACGTAGGCTCGCGACTCTGGATGGCCCGTCAGGGCGACCTGCTCGCGCCGGCGGAGCTGCTCTCTGTCCAGCTGATCGGGCCCCGCGACGAACATGTCCAGCTTGTAGGCGGAGCCTTCATGAATGACGTTGAACGACGAGTGACGGCGGATCGCCTCTCGAGCAGCCTCCTCCGACACGTAGAACCTCGCCCCGAGTCGGGCGACCAGCTCGGAGAGACGAGCCTCCGTGAGCTCCACGATCATGTCCGCGTCGGCGGACGCGCGGGGCTCGCCGAACACCGAGCTCGCGACCGAGCCCCCGATCGCGTACACGAGCCCCATCTGCTCCAGGCACTGCACTGCATCGAGGAGGGCGGAGAGGAGATCGCCGGCCATCGAGCGCTCAGCGGCCGCCGGTCCAGCCGAAGACCTGTCTCATCACGGAGGCCGGGAGCCTGGCCGAAGCCAGGCGCATCCGAAGCTCGTGGTCGTCCGCGTCGGGGTAGCGACGGCGAAGGCCCGCGAGAGCCAGCTGCTGAGTCATGCGCGACAGGTCTCGAACGATGACGATCTTCTCGGCTGGACTCATCGATCGGTACCGGGCGATCAGGATGCGCTCAGCTTCCAGGCTGGTGTCCCGGGCCTGTGTCCTGTAGGCGCTCATGCTCCTCGCTCGACCCGTCGGGCACGACTCCGGCGCGTCGCCTGTCAACAGGATAGCACTCCCTGATGCCAGCGCCTGTCACGACGGCACTTGGGCGGCGCGACCGGGCGGCGCCACGGCGCGCTTCAGCGCGGCGCCACGACCAGGACCCCGCCGTGCCGCGGATCGATGACGTACGCCTTGCCGGTCTCGGTCGCGACCACGTTGCGCGCACCCTCGGCGGTGGCGACCGCGGCGCGCTGCGTGAGCCTGCCGTCGGGCGCGAGGTCCGCGACGACCAGCCTGCCGGCGCCGCCGGCGGCGGCGTACGCGCGCCGGATCCCGGCCACGTAGTCGAGATTGTCGACCCCGGCGCCGGTATCGAGGCGCCCGACCTGCTCGCCGCCGGCGTCGAGGACCACGATGTGGTCCGTGCACGCGACCAGGAGCAGTCGCACGTCCGCGGCGTAGGCCAGCCCTCTCGGCCCGTCCTCGCCGCAGCCGGGCGACCACGTCTTCACCACCGCGCGCGAGGCGGTATCGATGACCAGGGTGCGGTTCCTGTCCTCGAGGTTGGTGAAGAAGCGCTCCCCATCCACCGCGTAGCCCTCCGGCTCGCCGTCGACCTTCATCGCGCCGGCCACCCGCGGCGCGCGCGGCGCCGACACGTCGACCACGATGAGCGAGCGGTCGCCCGGCGCCGTCACCCAGACCTCCTTGCGCGCGGCGACGTAGGCGACGCCATCCGGCATCGACGGCAGAACCGCGCACCCCCCGCGCTCGAGCGTGGTGGCGTCGATCGCGCACACCGTCGAGTCGGCCCGGTCGCCGACGTACACCACGCCGTCTCCGACCGTCGCCGCGCTCGGCCCCACCGTGCGCTTGCGCCCGCGGCGCTCCACCTCCGCGGTGGCGAACCCCGCGACCGGGGTGAGCGCATCCGTCGCCGCGTCGATCACGTCCACCGCGCCGGACCCGCCCGCCGGCACCCACACGCGCCGCCGGCCGCGATCGTAGACGATGTAGTCCAGGAACACCTCGTTGCCAGCGCCCGGCAGCGCGATCGACCGCGCGACCAGCGGCCCCGCGGTCGGATCTGGCGCCCTCGACCGCGCCGGTACGGGCTCGGGCGCCGCGCCGTTCCGGCATCCGGCGACGGCCATCAGCGCGGCGATCGTCGAGCAGACGCGTGCACTCATGCCACGACTCCTTCGCGCGCATGATAGACACGCTCGCCCGGAAAGGCGACACGCGTGGGTCACCTGGGGCGTTTCACCGAGGCCGCCATCGACGACATCACATCACGAGAAGGCGCTCGATGGCGCCACGGCGGCGGCCGCGCCGCCCACAGCCGCTCGCCTGGCGAGCAAGACGCGCCAGGCCAGAGCGCTGAACACGAGCTCGCCGGCGGCCATGCCGAGAATTGCGCCCGTTCCGCCGCGCGTACCGATGAGCGCGACGACCAGCGCCAGTGTGGCCCCCGTTGAGAAGCAGGTCATCGCGAACACGGCCCGGCACTCCAGCCGCGCCAGCAGCGCCGTGCTGGCGATCGTCCGCGTCACGTTGATGACCGCGAAGCCGGCCCACGCGAGCACCTGGATCTCGCAGCCCGCGTAGTCGGCCGGGAACAACCGCCCCAGGCCGCAAGCGAGGGCCGCGGCCACGACCGCGAGGTATGCGGCCGAGCCCACGAGCGCCATCTTCAGCGCCCGGCCGCATCGCGCCAGCAGGACGGCCTCACCGCCATCCGCCAGCAGCGTCGTCGCCAGCGGCATGAACATTCGCCCCCAAGACACACCGACCATGAGGAT
>Ga0126377_10000178_pt1 | contig 35933 bp, 27 predicted proteins | sample PanSoiMetPlot_22_FD_92647 | JGI IMG/M metagenome (GOLD analysis project Ga0126377, IMG submission 92647) | Tropical forest soil microbial communities from Panama - MetaG Plot_22 | ecosystem: Environmental > Terrestrial > Soil > Tropical forest > Bulk soil | place: Panama | collected 2016-02-17 | reverse complement strand
GACCAGGATCACGAAGCAGATCGCGGCGTACGTTCCCGGCAGATCGTAGCGCTCGGCCAGCTCGTTGATCAGCTGCCCGAGCCCGCCGAAATTGATCAGGAACTCGACGCCGACGATGTTGATGAGCGCGAAGATCAGCCCGAGCCGCAGTCCCACGAAGATGGTCGGCAGCGCCGCCGGAAACAGGATCTTCCAGAACTGCTGGGACGGCGTGAGATTGAAGCTCTTGCCGACGTTGATCAGCACGCGCCGGGTGCCCGACAGTCCTTCGAGCGTCTTGAGGATGATGGGCGCAAGCCCGGCGGCAAAGCCCATCATCACGATGGTGAGCGCACTGCGCCCGAAGATCACGAGAAAGAGCGGATACATCAGCACCAGCGGGGCGGCCGCCACCGCCGCGACCCAGGTCTCGGTGGCGAGCCGCAGCAATTGGTAGCGATAGAGCAGGACGCCGCCGGCGATGCCGAAAATGGTCACCAGGACGCTCGCCGAAAAGGCTTCGCCGGCGGTGAGCAGGAAGCGCTCGAACACATGCTCCTCGACGATCACGCGCGGGAAGGCGGCGATGATGTCGGACGGCATCGGCACGATGAAGCGATTGATGACGCCGACGCGAATGAGCAGCTCGATCAGCGCAATGAACACGACCAGCGACACGACGCCGAGCGCCGCCGGAACGAATCTGTTGTTGGCAAGTCTGTTCTTGACAAGCGCCGCGGCGGTCATTCTTTCCCGGCCTCCCGCAGTTTGCGCGCCTCCTCGTCGTCGAGTCCGCGGGTCGCCTCCTCCCGCAGGTCGTTCCAGATCTGCGCGACGTAGCGGCCGAACGCCTCGCTCGATACGATCTCCGAGCTGCGCGGGCGCGGCAGCTTGATGTCCACCATCCGCTTCACCCGGCCCGGCCGATAGGTCATCACCAGGATGCGGTCGGAGAGCTGCACCGCCTCGGTGATGTTGTGGGTGATCAGCAGCGTCGTCTGCTTGAGCTGCTGCTGGATCTGCAGCACCTTGTCGCCGAGCAGGAGCCGGGTCTGCTCGTCGAGCGCTGCGAACGGCTCGTCCATCAGCAGGATCTTCGGCTGCGCGGCGAGCGTGCGCGCCATCGACACGCGCTGGCGCATGCCGCCCGACAGCTCGGCCGGATAGCGCCGCTCGAACCCGTCGAGGCCGACCAGCTTCACGAATCGGCGCGCGCGGTCGTAGCGCTCGGCCTTGGGCAACCCGGCGATTTCCAGCGGAAATGCCACGTTGTCGATTACGTTGCGCCAGGGAAAGGTCGACTCTTCCTGGAAGATCATGCCGATCGACGCATGCGGCCCCCGCACGCGCTCGCCGGCGACCTTGACGGTGCCCTCGTAATCCTCGAGCAGTCCGCCGATCACGTTGAACAAGGTCGATTTGCCGCAGCCCGACGGGCCGATCACGCCGACGAATTCGCCCGGCGACACGCTGAGCGAGACATGCTCGACCGCGGTGAGCACGCCGTCAGGCGTCTCGAAGCGCTTGACGATGTCGTCCACCACGAGAATAGGACCGGCGCCCGCGGTGCTCGGCACACCCGCGTCGATCCGCTCCAACGGCACAGTCACCGCTGCCATCTATCGTCCCCTCTTTCGGCCCGCCGTCTCTGCGGCGCGGTTCCTCCCGCGTGCTGGGCCCGCTCGCAGCCTATAGCACATCCTGCCCACTGCGAGCACAAAGCGCGTCCGGCGAGAAATTATGTCGCTGCGGGTGTCGCGGATTCAGGCGAGTAATCGTCCTAGTCCTGCTCCGCCTGGAACGGCCGGCCCGCCCGCCGGCACCAGTTCTCCCAGGCCCGGTTGATGCCGTAGGAGCCGGTGCGCGAGGCGACCTTGTCCACCTCGCCGGCGGTGAGAAACTTGACCTCGCCCATGTCCATGGCCTGTTTCTGCAGCCGCGCATTGACCTCGAGATAGACGGAAATGTAGACGGCATGCCGGATGTTCCTGCCCGCCACGGTTGCGCCATGCCCCCGCATCAGTGCGGTGCCGCCGGCGCCGATCAGCTTGGCGAGATCGCGGCCCATGTCCATGTTCTCGACCAGCAGCGCGGTATCCCCAAAATGGTCATGTGAATCCCACACCGGCACTTCGCGGCCGATGGAGGCGCCCATGTGGAAGATCGGCTTGAGCTTGGCGGCCGTCACTCCGAACGGAATGACGCTTTCGCTGTGGTTGTGCACGACCGACATCACATCCGGCCGCGCCTCGTAGAGCGCGCCATGGATGAACCGCTCGAGATACGGCGCCCGCCCGCGCGCATCGATCGGCGCGCCGTCGAGCGTGAACTCCATGATGTCGTCCTTCTCGATGCAGTCGGGCGCGCGCGAGCGCGACAGCAGATAGCGCTGCGGATTGTCGGGGTGGCGCACGCTGATATGGCCGAACGAATCCACTACGCCCTCGCGCGCGAGGATGCGGTTTCCGGTCACGAGTTCTTCGATCAGGTAATCGAGCTTGGCCATTGGCAGCGCTTTCCTTGGGGCTTTTCCTTGGGCGAGGCAGTTACGATGCCACCGTACATGCTCGCGCAAAACGGGGTCAATTCGGCTGCGGCACAGGCGGGCCACAGGCAGCTCTGCGCCCTGCCCTATTGAACTTTTCGGGAAGACCGTTAAAGCACTTCGTCGGTCTGCAATTCATCAGGCCCGTCGAGCTCGCCGGTCAGGCCATGGCAGAAAATCCGGTTCACGTGTGCGCCGCCGCCGATCTTGCGCCCGGCACCGTCAAGAGCTTCGAGGTCGGCGGTGAGCTCGTCGCGGTCTACAATGTCGACGGCACCTTCTACGCCACCGAGGCGCGCTGCACCCATGCCACGGCCGACCTCGGCGACGGCATTCTGGAGGGCGACGTCATCGAATGCACCCTGCATTTCGGGGCGTTCAACGTGAGGAGCGGCAAGGAGGTGCAGGCGCCCTGCTTCATCGATCTCAAGACCTTCCGCACCGAGGTGAAGGACGGGCAGGTCTTCGTCGATCTAACGACGCCTGCGGCCGAGGCATCGTAGTCCGCTATTCGAGCCCGAAGAAATATCGCCACTCGCCGCCCATATTGTCGTCGGTGACGATGCGCTTGCCGGCGGTGCGCGTGAGGATGTCCGGGCAGGGTTCGATCGGGCGCTCGGCGATGTGAATGGCGGCAGGCGCGAGGCTCGCCTCCATGGCGATCAGGTGGTCGAGCACCGCGTTGTCTTCGGGCCGGCCGCCATCGAACACCGGCTTGCCGTCGATCCGGTAGGCTTCGAGGATGCTCCGCCAGCGCGCGAAATCCCAGGCGATCGGCGATGCCGACACCACCATGTGGTTGGTGAAGCGCGCGCCATACGCGAAGCCGAGGCAGCCCGTGCGCTGTACCCGGTCGGCGCCGGTGGTGTTGTAGAAGAAGATGCCGCCGGGATTGAGATGACCGGCGACCAACTCGAGAAATTCCGCGGATAGCAGGTTGGTCACATTGGCGCGGAAATGCCAGGTCGTGTTCGAGACGATGGCATCGAACGTCCGGCCCGGATTGAGTCGCAACCAACGACGCCCGTCGTCGGTGACGACGGTCACCTTGGGATTGCTCAGCACCGACATCACTTCCGGCGCGCGCGCCACGAGCGCGAGATAGCCTGAATTGATCTCGACGATCGTGAGTGATGCAACGTCGGGATTGCTGGCGATCACCTGCGCCCAGGAGCCGGATGACAGCCCGATCATCAGCACGTCGCGCGGTGCGCGATGAAAGAGGCTCAGCGCGTAGGGCCGGACGATGCCGTTGCTGTCGTGCTTGAGATCAGTGTTGAAGCGGCCGTCGTACATGCCGTGCCCAAACACGGTGCCATCGGCGTCCACGGTAATGATTCCGCTGCGGGTCTCGACCACGTCAACGACGGGCTTGGCCTCGGGCGACCCCTTCGATTGCAGCGTCTCAAGGACGCGGCCAGAGAAGGCGGGGATGGAGACGGCGGCGAGCACGGCGAGCGCGCCGGCGAATCCCATGCGCAGAAATTTCTGTGGGTGCGGGAGATCGACCGCGGCGAGCATGAGAATGACGCAGAGGAACCCGGCCACGACGAGCACGGCGCCGATGCCGACGAGGCCCAGGTGGTCCATCAGCACGAAACCGGTGAGGATCGAGCCCGCGGCCGCGCCGAGGATGTTCGCGAGATAGAGCAGCGCGGTCCGCATTCCCGCCTGCTGGTCGGCAGCGATGCCGAACTCGGCAAGGTACGGCAGCAGCGACCCCCAAAAACGGGCGACGAGATAGACCAAGAGGATGGCGACGCCAATGACGCCGCGATCGAGCCAGGAGAGGCGATCGAGCAGCGGCAGGAACAGGAGCCCGAGCACGTTGGCCAGCAGCAAGGCGTTCACCGCCCGCCGCATCGCCTCCTCGCGCGACAAGGCCGCGCAATTCTCGCCGGCCTGGCGCGATCCCGAAGCCAGCCCCACGAGGAATGCGCACAGGGTCGCGGCGAACGCGGTCGCGCTCGAGCCCGATGCATAGGAGACCGTGCGGAAGAAAAAGATCTCGTAGGACAGCGAGACGAAGCCGCCGGCGGCAGCAAGCGCGAGCACCGCCGCGAGGCCGAGCGCGGGTTGCCGCACCGTCGTCGCGACCGGCGCCTCGGCCCCCTCGACGGAAGCGTCCTCGCGGTCGCGCCAATACATCACCAGCGCGCCGATTGCGACAGCGGCGTTCACCGCAACGGCGACGTAGACCGAGCCCTGCATGCCGAGGAACGGAAAGAACAGCACCGTGGAGGCCAGACACGCGGCGCCCGCGCCGAGCGTGTTGACGTAGTAGAGCAACCCGACCGCGCCGCCGACATTGCCCGAACGGCGAACAAGATGGCTCACCAGCACCGGCAGGGTGGCTCCCATCAGCAGGGTCGGCACGATGACGAGCGAGAGATTGATCGCTGCGGTGGCCGGCAGCGGCCATCCGGCGGTGAGCGCGCCGACATGATCGAAGATCGCAAGCGACACGACACCGAAGGCGCCGGTCAGCAATTCGATGATCGCAAGCAGCGGCAGCAACGGGATGCCGCGACGCTTCGACAGCCAGCCGCCCGCGAGGCTGCCGAGCCCAAGCCCGAGCATGAACGCGGTGACGACGATCGTCACGGACTCGATGTTGACGCCGAAGATGCGAAACAGCGCGCGCTGCCAGGTGAGCTGATAGATCAGCGCGGGAAAGCCGGAAAAGAAGAACAGCACGCAGAGGACGCGCGTCCACTGCGCCAGACGCTCGTCCGTGCGCGGCCGATCACCGCTTGCCGCTACTTCCAGGGTGCTCATCCCGCTCCGGTCCCAGCATTGCCGAGCGGAGCATCCTAGCGGCCGAGTATTACCCGACCCTCAACACATCTACGCAGAAAGACGCGCTGATACGTAGAAAGACGCGCTGGGGCCGCGTCTTTAACGCAGGTTTCGCGACGGTCGAATTCGTTCAAAGTCGACCGTTTCGATCAATGGTTACGAAGCCTTGAATCACGAAGCCTGCGCTTCCACAGGCTTGGGTTCCGGTTCTGGTTCCGGAGCCTTCGGGTCGGACGATGCTTTGGCGCCGTCGCGCGGCGGTCCCATCAGCACCGGCTGGAACAGCACCGCCGCCAGCATGGTGGTGACGAGCGCCAGCGCCATCAGCTTGCCCATGCTCGACGTGCCCGGGTGGCTCGACAGCCACAGGCTACCGAATGCGGTGGCCGTGGTGGCCGCGCTGTAGGTCACCGCGCGCGTCAGGCTCGACTGCAACAGGTCGGTCTGACCGGCACGCCAGGCCATGATGTAGTAGATCTTGAACGCCACGCCGACGCCCAGCAGCAGCGGCAGTGCGATGATGTTCGCGAAATTGAGCTTCATGCCGAGGAGGACCATCACCTCCATGGTCACGACGCCCGCCATCAGCAGCGGAATGAGGGTGAGCAGCACGTCGCCGAACCGGCGCAGCACGATCCACAGCAGGACGGTGATCGAGGCGAGCGCCCAGAAGCCGGCTTCGAAGAACGCGCGGATCACCGTGCGGCCGGATTCGAGAATGGAGATCGGGCCGCCGATGGCATTCGGCTCAACCTCCTGCACCGCGCGCGCGAACTTGCGCAGGGTCTCGTTGTCGTTGGGATCGCCCTTCGGCAGGATCTCGACCTTGAAGCGCCCTTCCTTCTCGGTGACCCATTCGCGCGCGATCTCGGGCGGGAGGGTTTCAAGCGTCACCGGCTGCGCCTGCAGGTAGTTGCGCAGCTCGTCGAGCGCGACTTCGAGCGGCGGGATCATGGCGGCGTGGGCGCGCTTGCGCAGCGCCTCGTCGCCGTCGGCGAGCTTGGCGAGGTCGTCGGCGAGGCGCTTGGCGGCGGTCGCGCCGCGCCCGGTCTGCGCGCCGGCCGCTTGCCGCAAGCCGTCGACCGCGGCCTTGAGCGCGGCGACGTTGTCGGCATCTGACGGCGGCTTCTTGTTGGGATCAGGACGCAGCGCCGGATTGAGCACGGTGCCGAGCTGGCGGATCGCGGCGAGCTTGGGCTGCTGGTCGCCGGGAATGAAGCTCTCGATGGTCTTTACGCTGTTGACCTCGGGGAGCTTGCTGAGCTTCGCCATGTCGGCGTCCGCTGCCGCCTTGTTCGGCGCGAGCACGTAGATCGAGCTCGCGCCGATGGCGGGATCGCTGCGCAGATCGAGAAATGTCGCGACCGACTCGACCTGGGGGCTGCGCAGGTTGAGCGGGTTGAAGTCGAACTGCAGCCAGTAGAGCAGCGGCAGGCCGGCCACGACCACGGCCACTGTGCCGATAATAACGGGAATGCGGCGCCGCTCCATGAAGCGGTCCACCGGGGCGAGCGCCTTGTACCCCATCTCCTCCGGTTCGCCCGGCGGCGGCAGCAGCTTCAGCAAGGCCGGGATCAACGTGATGCTGGTGACGAACGCGATGATCATGCCGAGGCCGGCGAGCAGGCCGAGCTCGGAAAGGCCTTTGTAATCCGTCGGCAGGAACGAGAGAAAACCCGCAGCGGTCGCGGCGGCAGCGAGCGTCAGCGGCGCACCGACATATTTCGCGGTGTTGAGCAGCGCCGGATTGAGCTCATCGACCTCGTGGCGCTCGGCGCGGTAGCGGACGCTGAACTGGATGCCGAAGTCGACGCCGAGGCCGATGAAGAGGACAGCGAAGGCGACCGAGATCAGGTTGAGCGCTCCTACGATCGCCAGTCCGATCGCGGCGGTGAGCGACAGGCCGACGATCAAGCTGACGAACACCGCCAGAATGATACGCGGCGATCGCAGCGCGAGCCACAGGATGGTCAGCACCACCACGATCGTCGCTGCGGTGTTGACGAACGCGCCCTCATTGAGCGTGGCATATTCCTCGTCCGCGATCGCGACCGGCCCGGTGAGACGCAGCTTTGCGCCGTATTTCGCGCCGATGTCCAGGTCCGCGGCGGCCTTGCGGATGGCTGTCGTCGCCGCCTCGCCGGGCAGCAGCGAGGTGTAGTCGAGCACGGGCCGGATCTCGATGAAGCGGCGGCGTTCGCTCGCGTTCGGCGGGCGGCCGTTGAGCATCGCCCGCCAGGAGAAGCTTGCCGGGCGGCCGGCGATGACCTCGTCGAACGTATCCGAGACCATGTTCAGGGTCCCCGACAGATCGTCGAGCGTGTAGTGATTCATCCGCGCGCCGATCAATCCGTAGTTCAGCGCCGTGGTCAGCCCGCGCAGGTTGGGGTCCTGGGCGAGCGCCTGGATCACCGGCTTGCCCTCGCCGAGCTTCTTGGTGAGCTGGGCGACTTCCTCGGTCGGCACGAACAGGAGCCCGTTCTTCTGGAAGAACGGACCGCCGCCGGCTTCCATGATCGAGCGGAAGAGATCTTTCTGATCCGACAACTTCTGGATGAGCGCAGTGGTGGCCTGCGTCGCGAGCTCGGAGGTCGGGGCATCGACGACCGCCAGAATGGTCTCTTCCTTCGGCGGGAAGAACTTGTCGAAGGCCGCCTCGCGCTGACGCCAGGGCAGCTCCTGGGAAATCAGCTTGTTGACGTCGGCGTCGATGGCGAAATGACGGGCCGCGTAGATGCCTGCCACGAGGCCTAAAAGTAGTGCAACGCCAATAACTTGGGCGGCATAGCGGGTGCAATAATCAACGACGGTGACGATAGCCTTCTGCAACATGCGTTAATCCTAGGAGCTATGCGATGGAGCCCAATCGGGTGGTCGGAATCGGGTACCTGAGCCAGTGGCGCGGCGGAATATCAGGCGCTTCAGTGCGTTGACAATGTCTAACGTTGCACCGAGAACACCTGCCGAGTCGGTTCGACTAATTCTGTTCACTAACCTCCAATGTCCGCGTCGAGTTCGGGGTGAGGCCGATTGGCTCACCTTTAACAGCAAATTCTAGTGTTTTGGGCTGGGCCCGCCCAAACCTATGTGGGAAAATGTCCGGATCATGACCTTGCCTACCCCGCTTTTGGACACCATCACCAGCCCTGAATCCCTCCGTCGCCTCCCCAAAGGGGAGCTGCGACAATTGGCCGACGAGCTGCGCTCCGAGACGATCAATGCGGTCGCTGTCACAGGTGGGCACCTGGGGGCGGGGCTGGGGGTCGTGGAGCTGACGGTCGCTCTGCACCATGTTTTCGATACCCCGCGGGACCGGCTGGTCTGGGATGTGGGGCATCAGGCCTACCCGCACAAGATCCTCACCGGCCGGCGCGACCGGATCCGCACCCTGCGGCAGGGCGGCGGCCTGTCCGGCTTCACCAAGCGGGCCGAGAGCGAATACGACCCGTTCGGCGCGGCGCATTCTTCGACCTCGATCTCGGCCGGCCTCGGGATGGCGGTGGCGCGCGACCTCGCGGGCCAGCCGCACAACGTGATATGCGTCATCGGCGACGGAGCAATGTCGGCGGGCATGGCCTACGAGGCCATGAACAATGCCGGGGCGATGAATTCCCGCCTCATCGTCATCCTCAATGACAACAACATGTCGATTGCGCCGCCGGTCGGCGCGCTCTCGGGCTATCTCGCCCGCCTCGTGTCCGGCCGCGCCTACCGGTCGCTGCGCAAGGCGATCAAGCAGATCGCCAAGCCCTTGCCCAGGTTCTTGGAGAAGCGCGCGCTGGCGATCGAGGAATATGCCCGCGGGCTCGTCACCGGCGGCACGCTGTTCGAGGAGCTCGGCTTCTATTATGTCGGCCCGATCGACGGCCACAATCTCGATCACCTGCTGCCGGTGCTGGAGAACGTGCGTGACGCCCAGGCCGGGCCGATTCTGGTCCACGTGGTGACCAAGAAGGGGCACGGCTACGCACCCGCCGAGGCCTCCGACGACAGATACCACGGCGTGGTCAAGTTCGACGTCGCCACCGGCAAGCAGAGCAAGGGGAAGTCGAACGCGCCGTCCTATACCAAGGTGTTCGGCGAGAGCCTGGTGAAGGAAGCGAAGAAGGATCCCCGCATCGTCGCGATCACCGCGGCGATGCCATCGGGCACCGGCGTCGATATTTTCGGCAAGGCGTTCCCGGAGCGGACGTTCGACGTCGGCATCGCCGAACAGCACGCGGTCACGTTCGCCGCGGGACTCGCCACCGAAGGCTACAAGCCGTTCGCGGCGATCTACTCGACCTTCCTGCAGCGCGGCTACGATCAGATCGTGCACGACGTCGCGATCCAGCGATTGCCGGTGCGATTTGCGCTCGACCGTGCCGGTCTCGTCGGCGCCGACGGGCCGACGCATGCCGGCTCGTTCGATCTCGCTTATCTCGGCTGCCTACCGGGCTTCGTGCTGATGGCGGCAGCGGACGAGGCCGAGCTCGTGCACATGGTGGCGACGCAGGTGGCCATCGACGATCGGCCGTCGGCGTTGCGTTATCCGCGCGGCGACGGCGTGGGCGTCGACATGCCCGAGTTTGGCGTGCCGCTCGAGATCGGCAAGGGCCGGATCATGCGCGAGGGCAGCGCGGTCGCGCTGCTGTCGCTCGGCACGCGGCTCGCCGATTGCCTCAAGGCGGCGGAAACGCTTGCAGGCCACGGTCTCTCGGCGACGGTGGCCGATACCCGCTTCGCCAAGCCGCTCGATACTGCGCTGCTGCTGCGGCTGGCGCGCGAGCACGAGGTGCTCCTGATCGTCGAGGAAGGCTCGATCGGCGGCTTTGGTACCCAAGTGCTGCAGACGCTCGCCGAGCACGGCGTCCTGGATCGCGGGCTCAAGGTGCGATCCATGGTCCTGCCGGACCTGTTCATCGACCAGGACAGCCCAGCTGCGATGTATTCTAAAGCGGGGCTCGACGCCAACGCGATTGTCGCCAAGGTGTTCGAAGCGCTCGGAAAAGACGCTGCCGCGCGCAGTCCGGCGGCGCGCAGCCCAGGAATGCGGCCGTGAGGGTCATCAACATATTGCGAAAAGGTGTGTCCGCCGAAGGCTCGACTTAGCCGGGCCCGCTGGAGCATATTGGGTCAGGTTCCAGCACGAAACCGGTAACAGCCTGAGGCGTTGAAACCTGAGCCGTTTGAATAGGAAGACAGAAAAAATGCGAGTTCCCTTTCTCAAGGAAATGCGTATCGGCGCTTATATCCTCAAGCAGAAGCTCTTGGGGCGCCAACGCTATCCGCTCGTGCTGATGCTGGAGCCGCTGTTCCGCTGCAACCTCGCCTGCGTCGGCTGCGGCAAGATCGACTATCCCGATCCGATCCTCAATCGCCGGCTGTCGGTGAAAGAATGCCTCGACGCCGTCGATGAATGCGGCGCCCCGATGGTGGCAATTCCGGGGGGCGAGCCGCTGATCCATCGCGAGATGCCCGAAATCGTCAAGGGTATCGTCGCCAAGAAGAAGTTCGTCTCGCTCTGCACCAACGCGCTGCTGCTCGAGAAGAAGCTGCACCTGTTCGAGCCCTCGCCCTATCTCTTCTTCTCGGTCCATCTCGACGGACTGCGCGAGCATCACGACAAGTCGGTCTGCCAGGAAGGCGTGTTCGACCGCGCGGTGTCTGCGATCAAGGCTGCCAAGGCCAAAGGTTTCACTGTCAACGTCAACGCCACGATCTATGACGGACATCCGGCCGAAGACATCGCGGCCTTCCTCGACTACGCCAAGGAGCTCGGCGTCGGCGTGTCGATCTCGCCCGGCTACGCCTATGAGCGCGCGCCCGACCAGGAGCACTTCCTCGGCCGTCGCAAGACCAAGGAGCTGTTCCGCAAGGTCTTCGACATGGGCAAGGGCAAGAAGTGGAATTTCATCCACTCGAACCTGTTCCTCGATTTCCTCGCCGGCAACCAAACCTATCACTGCACGCCCTGGGGCATGCCGACGCGCAACATCTTCGGCTGGCAGAAGCCCTGCTACCTGCTCGGCGAAGGTTACGCCAAGACGTTCCGCGAGCTGATGGAAACCACCAGCTGGGATTCCTACGGCACGGGCAAGTACGAGAAGTGCGCGAACTGCATGGCGCATTGCGGCTACGAGGCGACCGCCGCCGAGGCGACGATCTCGCAGCCCTGGCAGGCGCTCAAGGTCGCTATGTTCGGCCAGCGCACCGAGGGACCGATGGCGCCGGAGATCCCGCTCGACAAGCAGCGGCCGGCGGAATTCGTGTTCGCCCGCCACGTCGAGCACGAGCTCGCCGCCATCCAGAAGGGCGAGAAGAAGGCACCTGTCACTCCGATGGAAGCGGCGGAGTAAGCATTTTCAGGAAAAGTGGGAACCGGTTTTCCGCCCGAAAATGCGACAACGCAAATAGCCCTCACATTCCGAACGCCACCGCGCGCGCGTTGGCGTTCTTGAGGTTGCGGTAGCGCGCGAGCGCCCACAGCGGAAAGAATTTCGAATAGCCGTGGTAGCGCAGATAGAACACGCGCGGGAAACCGGTCGCGGTGTAGCGCGGCTCGTCCCAGAAGCCGTCGCTGCCCTGCATGCGTGAAAGATAGTCGATCCCGCGCTTTACGGCGGGGTGATCGACCTCGCCCGCCGCCATCAAGCCGAGCAGCGCCCAGGCGGTCTGCGACGCCGTGCTCGGCGCGGCCTCATAGCCGCGGTAGTCGAGCTTGTAGCTGGCGCCGTCCTCGCCCCAGCCGCCATCGGAATTCTGGATCTTCACCAGCCAGGCGACCGCCCTGCGGAACTCGGGCGCGCCATGATCGACGCCGGCGGCATTGAGCGCGCACAGCACCGACCAGGTGCCGTAGATGTAGTTCATGCCCCAGCGGCCGTACCAGCTGCCCTCCTCGAGTTGCGTGCGGCGCAGATAGTCGACCGCACGTGCCATCGGCACGCTGTTCTGCGCAGTCTCGCCGAGCTGAGCCAGCATGGAGATACAGCGCGCGGTCACGTCCTCGGTCGGCGGATCGAGCAAGGCGCCGTGATCGGCGAACGGGATGTTGTTGAGATAATAGAATTCGTTGTCGGCATCGAACGCGCCCCAGGCGCCGTTCTCGCTTTGCATTCCCAGGATCCATTCCCGCGCCGGCGCGATCGATGCCCGAAAGTCACTCTTCGCGCTCAAACCTTGCGCGCGGTCCATCGCCATCACCACGACCGCCGTGTCGTCGACGTCGGGATAGTGCGGATTGGCATACTGGAACGCCCAGCCGCCGGGACGCAGATCAGGACGCCGTGCGATCCAATCTCCCTTGACGTCGAGGATCTGTTTCGGCACCAGCCATTCCAGGCCCTTGCGCACTTGCGCCGCGGCGCGCTCGCCGCCGACCTCGAGCAAGGCGTGACAGGTAAGCCCGGTGTCCCAAATCGGCGAGACGCATGGCTGGCAATAGGCCTCATGCTCGTGCACGGCCAGAAGCTTATCGACCGACCTGCGGGCGATCGCCCGCAGCGGATGTTGCTCCGGATAGCCCAACACGTCGAACATCATCACGCTGTTGGCCATCGCCGGGAAGATCGCGCCGAGACCATCCTCGCCGTTGAGCCGCTCGGTCACCCATGCCAGCGCGCGGTCGATCGCACGCTGCCGCATCGATTTCGGAAACAGCGGAACGGCGACGCGCAGCACGGCATCGACGCCGCGAAAGAACCAGAACCAACCAGCCTTCTGCTGCGGCGCCTTCGGCGTGGGACCGATCGTCTCCGGCGGCTCGAGGAAAAGCTCGTCGATCCGCACGCCCTTGAGATTGCGCGCCTTCGGCTTGAGCGCCTGCAACACCAGCAGCGGGACGATGACGGTGCGGCTCCAATACGAAATCTTGTCGAGATGGAACGGAAACCACTTCGGCAGCAGCATGATCTCGACCGGCATGACCGGTACCGCGCGCCAAGGGATGAATGTGAACAGCGCCAGCATCAGCCGCGTGAACACATTGGAGCGGGATGCGCCGCCGCGCGACCGAATCGCTTCGCGCGCACGCACCATGTGCGGAGCGTCGACGGAATCGCCGATCATCTTGAGCGCGAAATAGGCCTTGACCGTCGCGCTCACGTCGAAGGCGCCGTCGCGGAACAACGGCCAGCCGCCGTGGTCACCCTGGACGCGGCGCAGATAGACCGCGATCTTGGCCTCGAGCGCGGCATCGACCGGCTCGGCGAGATAGTGCCGGAGCAAGACGTACTCCGCCGGGATAGTGGCGTCGGCCTCGAGTTCGAACACCCAATGCCCGTCCGGCCGCTGCAACGCGAGCAGCGCACGTGTCGCCGCCTCGATGCCGCGATCGAGATCGGAAGCAGGGGACGATTGCTCTTGCAAGGACAACTGGTTCATCACCTAGCCTGATTACGTGGCACCAACGAGATCGGCAGCGCGATTGCCGGACCGGATCGCACCTTCGATGGTCGCCGGCAAGCCGGTCCTGGTCCAATCGCCCGCAAGGAACAGGTTCCGCCAGCGGGTTTCCGCGGGCGGACGCCTGGCATTCTCGCCCGGCGTCGCGGCGAAGGTCGCGCGGCGTTCGCGCACGATCTGCCACGGCGGCAGCGCCTTGGGAAGACCCGCGACGGTTGCCACCTCCTCCCAGATTTTCTGCGCCAGCGCCTCGCGTGGCGCGTCCAACAGCCGATCGGCCGCGCTGATGGTGACCGACAATCGATCGGGAAAGGCGAACAGCCACTCGATGGTTCCGTTGACGATCCCGATGATAGGCGCGAGCCCCTGCGCTGGAGTCAGGCGGAAATGCGCATTGACGATGGCGCGGAATTCCGACGGCGCGGTGAGATCGGGGACCATGTCCGTCGCCACGACCGGCGGCACCGCGAGGATGACGCCGTCGCCCTCGGCGATCGGCACCTTGTCCTCGCCGAAGTCGAGTGCGACGACCTTGTCGTCGGCGAATTCGAGCGACCGCAGCCGGTGTCCGAACGCGACCTTCGCGTTGCGCCCGCCGAGAAAGCGCAGCGCCGGTTCGATGAAGGCGGGCCCAAGTCCGTCGCGGGCGATCAGCGGGCGGCAGGCCTTGCCGCCGGCGACGAGCGTCTCGCGCACGATGGCGCCGGCGAGCGCGGCGCTGCCTTCCTTCGGTTCGGTGTTGAGCGCCGCCACCCAGAGCGGCCGCGCCAGCCGCTCGTACAACGGACCCGCGCAGGTCACGACCTCGCACACCGTCTTGTCTGCGGGGGCGTGCAGCAGGCGCGCGAAGGAGAAATAATCGCACGCCGCCGTTCCCGGCACGCGGCGTTTCGCGTCGAAAATCCACCAGGGCAGCCGGCCCGCATTGATGCGCAAGGTCCAGCGCTCGCCGCTCGCCAGATCCATGAACGCGAACTCGGCCGCCGGCGGACCGACGAGCTTGTCGCCGGCACCAATGGTTTCGAGAAAAGCCAGCGCGGCATGATTGGCCGAGAGCAACAAGTGATTGCCGTTGTCGATCACCATGTCGAGCGCCGGGTCATGGTAGGACCGGCAGCGGCCGCCGGCCTGGCCGGCGGCCTCGTGTACGGCGACGTGTGCGCCCCGCGCCGCAAGCCGCACCGCGGCGGCGAGTCCGGCCAGGCCGGCACCGACGACATGAATCGTGCGAGGCATCAGATGAAGGCGTGCCGCAGAATGATCCAGATCAGCCGCATACGCGGCAGACGGATCGGGCGCCGCGGCGGCGACCAGCCGCGAGCGATGAGGTTGTCGAGGATCAGGCGATAGGCCTCACCCATGATGCGCGGCGCGCGCACGCACCGGCGCGGGCTGCGCGCCATGATCTTGTCGGCTTCCGCGAAGTGCCCACGCGCGCGCTCGACGACGACGGCGCAGACCTGGCCGAGCGTCGGGCTCGCCAGCACGGTTGCGGGGTCGGTCGACGCGATGCCGGCTTCGCGCAATGCCTCCGCCGGCAGATAGAGCCGCCCGATAGCGGCATCTTCATCGATATCGCGCAGGATGTTGGTGAGCTGCAGCGCGCGCCCCAGATGATGCGCGAGCGAAATGCCGTCCTGCTCCTCCATGCCGAAGACGCGGACCGAGAGCCGCCCGACGGCGCTCGCGACCCGATTGCAATAGGTGTCGAGCGTCGCGTCATCGGGCGCGCGGATGTCCGCGACCACGTCCATCTCCATGCCGTCGATGACGGCATGGAAATCCTCGCGTCGCAGCCCGAAATCTTTGACCGGCGCTGCAAGCCCCTTGGTGCGGGGCACGGGCTTCCCGGCATAAAGCGCATCGATATCGGCGCGCCAGCGGTCGAGCTCCTCACGGCGCGGGCCGCGCGGGCCGCTCGAATCGGCAATGTCGTCGACCTGCCGGCAGAACGAATAGATCTCGAACATGGCGTCGCGCTGTGCGCGCGGCAATATCCGCATCGCATTGTAAAACGAGCTGCCCGACGCCCGCTCGGCTGCGGCCGTGTCTGAAACTTCTGCTAACGCCAACGCTCAGGCATCCTGCGGTTTGTGGCCGGCCGCAAAGACGCGGCCGACACGGCGGGTTGCACCCCATAATAGGCCGAGAAGACCAAAGCCCGCGACCCCCGCCTTGCCGAGATGAACGCGCTCGCTCAGCGGATCGCGCCGGCCCAGCACGCCGACCAGGCGCTCCGCGAAGGTCTGAATGACCGCAACCTCCAGGGCAAGCCGGACGTCATCGATCCCGGCCGAGAACGGCCGGCTGTCGTCGAGGAGGCCGGCCGTGCGGCGCGCCAGCTTGCGGATGCAGCCGAGCAGCGCCGGCGAGGCTCGGTCGGCGCCGAGCGCCTCCACATCGGCGCCGGCTTCGGCGAAGGCATCGAGCGGGATATAAACGCGGTCGAGCTCGCGGTAATCCTTGCCGCAATCCTGCAGATGATTGATGATTTGCAGCGCCGCGCACAAGGCGTCATTGGCGGGCCAGATCGCGCGGCTTTCGCCGTGGACGTCGAGCACGAAGCGGCCGACCGGCATCGCCGAATAGGTGCAATAGCCGATCAGGTCATCCCAGTCGCGATAGCGCAGCTTGGTGACATCCATTCGGAACGCGGTGAGCAGATCCTGCGCGTGGCGCGGCGAGAGCGAGCGCGCCGCGAGTTCGTTGCGCAAGGTGACGCCGACCGGATCGTCGTCGTTTTTGCCAAGCAAGGTCGCCTCGAGCCGATCCATCAGCGCGAGCTTCTCCTGCGGCGGCAGCAACGAATGGTCGGCGATGTCGTCCGCGGTGCGCACGAACTCATAGAACGCCAGAATCGCCCCGCGATGGCGCGGATGAATCAGCCGCGACGCCACGGGAAAATTCTCGTCCCGATGGCCCTTGCCCGATCGTGCTTCGGCGGCGGTGATCATCACGGTTCCGATACGTTCGCTTGCATGCGCCCCTTCCAGCTTCCGCCCCGTCCTCGCACATATTGGTAGGCGGAATCGAGGGTGAAGATGAGATATTGCAGGGCAATAGCAGGGAGCGCGACGCCCCACAAAGGCGAAAGTCGATAGAACCGCAGCGTCGGCTGATAGGCCACGAACATCAGCACCCAACTCGCAAGCCCAAGGATTTGCGCGGTTCCACTGCCGAAGATCGTCAGCAGCGGCGGTGCGAGATAGGTCAGTACCATTCCCGCGATGGTTCCCAACAACAGCAGCGGCGAATAGCGCAATTGCGCGTAGGCGGACCGCGCCACCATGCGGCGGATATCACCGAGCGCGGGATAAGGCCGGATGCTGTGCACGCGCTCGGTCAATCCGAGCCAGATCGCGCCTTGCGCCTTGAGCGCCTCCGCCAAGGCGCAGTCGTCGATCAAGGCACCGCGAATGACCTCGATGCCGCCCGCCCGCCGCAGGGCATCGGCGCGGACCAGCATGCAGCCGCCGGCCGCTGCCGCGACCTTGCTCTGCGGCCGATTGACCAACGCAAATGGGTAGAGCATCTGGAAGAAGAAGATAAACGCCGGAATATTGGCGCGCTCGGCGAGGCTTTGGCAGCGCAGTTTCACCATCAGCGACGTCAGCACCAGGCGCCCGGCCTCGGCATGCGCAACCAGCCGGGTGACGGAATCGGACGCGTGCACGATGTCGGCGTCGGTCAGCAGGAGATAATCCGGCGGCTGCGGCAAAGCCGCCGCCGCGTCGATGCCCTGCTTCACCGCCCAGAGCTTGCCGGTCCATCCGGCCGGCAAGCCGCGGCTCGCGACTATCTGCAGCCGCTCGCCGGCCTTGGCGTCGCGGCGAGCGATATCGGCGGTGCCATCGTCGCTGTCGTCATCGACCAGGATGACGGTCCATGGGCCGGCATAGTCCTGCGCAAGCAGCGAGCCGATGCTCTCGGCTATGCACTCGGCCTCGTTGCGCGCGGGTACCACCGCCGCGACGTGAGGCCATGCCACGAGCGGCACCAGCGCCCAATCATCGCGCTCGGCGCAGAGCCAGAAGGCACCACGGGCCAAGAGCAGGTAGAGCCAGACCGCAAGGGCGATCGAAGCAACAACTATCACGCGCGATCAAAGCCTCCGAGCTGGCCCCGGGAAACCCCGCCGGACGCCGCCCTCGTAACCGTTTCCGCAAAAACAAATCAACATATTCAATGAATTGAGCTAGGAAAAGTTTGGCCGGGCCCCGGGGGCCTTGCTAGATTGTGGCATCAGGTGACGGAGAACATGGCTCGTATTGATGCTGTGAAAAAGGGGCCGGATATCGAGGCGGTCTTTCAGGACCGGCTCGGTCAGGTCGCCAACGATACCGAAGCGCTGCTCGACCGCCTGCTGGCGTCGGTTCCGGCCGAGGGCGAGCGCGCCCGGCCGGCTCGCCTGCTCGAGGCGATGCGCTATGCGAGCCTCGGCGGCGGCAAACGCCTGCGGCCGTTCCTGGTCGTGGAGTCCGCGGCGCTGTTCGATGTGCCGCGGCAGAATTCGCTGATGGCCGGCGCGGCGCTCGAATGCGTACACTGCTATTCGCTGGTGCACGACGACCTGCCAGCCATGGACAATGACGACCTGCGGCGCGGTCGCCCGACCACGCACAAGGCGTTCGACGAGGCGACCGCCATTCTCGCGGGCGACGGCCTCTTAACCTTCGCGTTCGACATCCTCGCCCGCCCCGAGACGCACGCCGATGCGGAGGTGAGGCTCAAACTGGTGCTGGCGCTCGCGCGAGCGTCGGGCCTCGGCGGCATGGTGGGCGGACAGATGCTCGATCTCGCGGCGGAAGGACGGTTCGATGCCGCCCCAAGCAGGCCCGGCGAGCAGGAGGTGAAGACCCTGCAGGCGATGAAGACCGGCGCGCTGCTGCGCTTCGGTTGTCTCGCCGGCGCCATTCTGGGCAAGGCCGATCACAGCCAATGGACCGCGCTTGATCGTTACGGCTCCGCGCTAGGCGAGGCATTCCAGATCGCCGACGATCTGCTCGATCTCGAAGGCGATCCGGCAACGGTCGGCAAGGCGACCGGCAAGGACGCTGCCGCGCACAAGGCCACGCAGGTGGCCGTGCTCGGCGCCGCGGCGGCACGGCGGCGCCTCGACAGCCTGGTCGCCGAGGCGCAGGCGGCCCTTGGCCCCTTCGGCAGCGACGCCGACGTGCTCAAAGCCGCAGCGCGCTTTGTCGCCACACGCAGTGCCTGATGGTCGGGACGGGATCGGGCTGGCGCGAGATGGTACAGCTGGGTGGCCTCGAACCACCGACCTCCGGTTCCACAGACCGGCGCTCTAACCAACTGAGCTACAGCTGCACGTCATGCCGAGAGCGGCCGCAACCTAGGAGCACTGTCCCGCTTTGACAAGGCCCGGCCGGCCGCCGGTCCTTTGGTCGCTTCATCCCGACATTTCGTTCAAACACATGCAAAAGCCCGGGCGACCGGCCCGGGCTTGGGTGGCAGTCCGCAGGCTCGCCTGCGGTAAGTGGAGAAGGTCGTTTAGGCGACCTTCTTGAACACCTTGCCGAAGCTTTCCTTGACCGGCTCGGCGGTCTCGGTCGCGACCTTCTGGGCGATCGCGGCGAGTTCCTTCGTCTGCGCGGTCAGCGCCTCGAACTGCTTGCGGGTATGCGCGGTGGACAGCTCGACCACCTCGGACAGCGACTTCACCGTCATCAGCTGGGTGGCAAAATCGAACGCCGCATTGGTGTTCTCGCGCGCCGCCTCGATCACCTTGAGGCCGTAGTCGGAGGCGCCCTTCGACGCGGTGGCATAGGTGTCCTCGAGCACGTCGGTCGCCTCTTCGGCGGCGGACTTCATCTTCTCGTAGGTCTCCTTCGCCTGCGACACGCTCTTCTCGGCGATCTCACGAAACGCCGCCGGGATTTCCATCTTGGGAAGCTCGAAGTTCGGAAGCTCGAATTTGGGCATTTCGAACGCCGCGGGAGCGGCGGCCTTGGATCGCGACTTGGTGGTCGTCTCGGTAGCCTCAGTCATGGTTGGTGGTCCTTTGGCGGGCGTTTATATCCGGCAACGCACGGATCTGCGCCCTCAGCCGATCCGCGCCTGAATAACGGGCGGCTATCGTCCTGACGAAGGAACGCCACACACCCGTCCAATAAAATACAATATAGCACCGCTTTTGGTGCAATGCAATAGAAATATTGCGACGCACAATCAAGTATCGGTTGCAAACGAAACCAACTCGCGGCGAAGCACACACACCGGTATGCGCCCTCTTGCCGGTGCTCTCGCGCATCCGGGGAAATTTTGAAACGAGGTGCTACGTTGAGAGACCGGATCAGCATCGCAGCGCATCGCACTGTAACAGGACTCAAAAGGAATAGGCCCGTATGCGTATCGTCGACATTCGCGAATGCGCGATCCCGCTCAATTCGAGCATCAGAAATTCGAGTATAGATTTCTCCGAGATGACGACGTCGGTCGTCGCTGTCCTCACCGACGTCGTGCGCGACGGCAAACCGGTCACCGGTTTCGCCTTCAACTCGACGGGCCGCTATGCCTGCGGAGCGGCGATGCGCGCCCGCTTCATCCCGCGCGTTCTGGGTGCCGATCCGAAATCCCTGCTCGACGAGGACGAACAGAATTTCGATCCGGGAAAAATTCTGGCCGCGATGATGCAGCGCGAGAAGTCCGGCGGCCACAGCGAGCGCTCGATCGGCATCGGCACGATCGAGGTCGCGGTGTGGGACGCTGTTGCCAAGATCGCCGGCAAGCCGCTGCATCGCCTGCTGGCCGAGCGCTACAACGGCGGCAAGACGGCCGGCACGGTGTTCTGCTATGTCGGCGGCGGCTGGTATTTCCCAGGGCAGACCGTGAAGGATCTGCAGGACGAGATGCGCCGCCATCTCGATGCCGGCTACACCATGGTGAAGATGAAGGTCGGTGGCATTCCGCTCGCCGAGGACGTGCGCCGAGTCGAAGCGGTCAAGAGCATCCTGCCCGCGGGCGCGCAGCTCGCGGTCGACGCCAATTCCAAGTTCGGCCGCGATGAGGCGCTCGCCTATGCGCAGGCACTCGCGCCGTTCGGGCTGCGCTGGTTCGAGGAGCCCTGCGATCCGCTCGACTATGCGCTGCTGGCGGAGATCGCGAGCAACTATGCGCCGCCGCTGTCGACTGGAGAAAATCTGTTCTCGACGCAGGACGTGGAAAATCTCGTTCGCTTCGGCGGCTTGCGGTCGGATCGCAACGACGTCATCCAGGTCGATCCACCACAAGCCTATGGCATTGTGCAATACGCTCGCACTGTCGCGATGCTCGAGCGCCAAGGCTGGCCGCGTAGCGCTTTGTTCCCTCATGGCGGCAATCAGATGTCGCTCGCGATCGCCGGCGGCTTCGGCCTCGGCGGCGCCGAATCCTATCCCGGCGTGTTCGGGGCCTTCGGCGGCTTCGCTGACGACGCCCGACTGCACGACGGCCGTCTGGCGCTGTCCGAGCGGCCCGGCATCGGTTTCGAAGGGCAATCCGCCCTCTATGCCATCATGCGCGAGCTCGCGGCATGAATAGCGGGAGTTGCAGGAGTTAAGGTTATCCCTGCTTTGAACACCCGCGCGCACCGGCGTTGCATGGACGGAGCCGGAGCCCGGCACTAAAAATCGTCATTGAGGTGAGGCGACGCCGGCATTCAAGCCGGAACGGGAGGGGTGCGACCGCGGATGAGCGTGTCCGGGTTCCTGCTGTCCTGTCTGCGCGACGACAGGCTCGCGCCGCTGGCGACGAGCGCGTTGCCGGCTTGGCTTTGGAGCGCCGACGCGAGCCGCATCATCTGGGCCAACCCGGTTGGGGCGGCGATCTTCGCAGCACCGATATCGGCGGAGAACGCCGCGGGCGAGCCGGAACCCCGCGACACCGCCGCAGTACAGATCGCAGCCATCGCCGCGACGCTGCCCCTCGGTGCGCCGCCGCGCCTCGAGCGCCTGCACGGCTTCGGCGCGAGCATCGGAAGCACCCTCACCTGCGCCTGCTCGCACATCGCGCTTGCGGACGGCACATCGGCCGTCCTCGTTGTGGCCGCCGAGCGCGCGGGACCCGACATGTCGCTGGCGGAACGCTCGCTTCGGCTGCTCGCCGGCTGCGATGCGGCGGTCGCAATGTTCACACCGGGTGGTGAGCTCATGGCCGCCACTGAAAAAGCGCAATCGCATCTGCAAGGCGCGACAGCGCTCGCCGCGCTCGGCGCGCGCACGCTTGCGGCCGATGCGCTGGCGAGCGGCCATGCCGCGGGACGCATCGACGGTGGTGACATCTCTCACCGCGTCTCGATCGATCGCGTCGGCAGCACGGCCGCGACCGTGCTGATCGCGCGTTTTGCCGCCCCCGATGATGTCGAGGAGGCTGCGCCCGCCGCGGCGCCGATCGCATCGACATCGGACAAGCCGGCCGAGCGACGTCATCCGCTTCGCTTCGTCTGGCAAATGGACGAGGACGGCCGCTTCACGCTCAGCTCGGACGAATTCATCGCGCTCATCGGTCCGCGCGCGGCCGCTGCGATCGGACGGCCCTGGCGCGAGATCGGGCCCGACCTCGATCCCGAGGGACAGATCGCGCGCGCCGTCGCCTCTCGCGACACCTGGAGCGGGGTCACCGTGCTCTGGCCCGCCGACGACGGCCCGGATCGGCTTGCGGTCGAGCTCTCCGGCTTGCCGGTGTTCGACCGCGAGCGGATTTTCCGCGGCTATCGGGGCTTCGGGGTTTGCCGCGATCTCGAGCGGCTCGCAGGCTTGGCGCAAAGGCGTCTTTCGCCGCAAGCAACTGAACCAGAGAGCGCGGCGGCGCCGCAGGATGCGCCGGCCGCGGAAAACATCGTGCCCTTCCCCGCCGCGGCCGAACCGACCACGCCGGCGCTGAGCCCGATCGAGCGCAGCGCCTTTCGCGAGCTCTCGCGCAAGCTCAGTCAGCGCATCGAGCACGACAACGACATCGAGATCGCCGCGCCGATCGAGGACGATAGCGCCGTTGCCGCAGCTGTGGTCCCGGATCCGGTACCGGACGCGCAGCCGGCTTTCGATCGCCTGCCGGTCGGCGTCCTCGTCTATCGCCTTGATCACCTGCTCTACGCCAATCCCGCCTTTCTACGATGGACCGGCCATGAGAGCCTCGAGGGGCTGATGGAAGCGGGCGGGCTCGACGAGTTGTTCATCGAGCCGATCGCAGCCGCTGCTGCGGGCGGCCAATCGCTGACGCTGGCGATCGACCGCGGCGATAAGATCAGCATCCCCGGCGAGCTGATCGACATCACCTGGCAGGGCGAGCCGGCGCATGCGCTCGTCACCGCGGCCCAGGGCGCACCGGCAACAGGCGAGCCGGACAAGCTCGTGCGCGCGCAAGCCGAGCTTGCCGAGCTCGCATCCATCCTCGACACGGCCACCGACGGCGTGGTCCTGCTCGACTCCGAAGGGTTCATCACCTCGGCCAACCGCAGCGCTCAGGCGCTGTTCGGCTACGAGCCGCACGAGATGGCCGGGCGCGCTTTCACGGATCTGTTCGCTCCCGAGAGCGCCGATGTGGCGCGTGAATATCTCGCTGGTCTCACCCGCGACGGCGTTTCGAGCCTGCTCAACAGCGGTCGCGAGATCATCGGCCAGGTGCGGCAAGGCGGCCTGATCCAGTTGTTCATGACCATGGGTCGCATCGACGGTCGCACCGACAAACTGTGCGCGGTGTTTCGCGATATCACGCCGTGGAAGAAGGCAGAGGAGGGCCTCACGCAGGCCAAGCGCGACGCCGAAAGAGCATCATCTGCCAAATCTGATTTTCTCGCCAAGATCAGTCACGAGATCCGCACCCCGCTCAACGCCATCATCGGCTTCTCCGAGGTCATGATGGAGGAGCGTTTCGGCCCCGTCGGCAACGAGCGCTACCGCGAATACCTCAAGGACATCCACGCCTCCGGCGGGCACCTGCTGTCCCTGATCAACGATCTGCTCGACCTCTCCAAGATCGAGGCCGGCAAGCTCGAGCTCACCTTCGCCGGCGTGGCGCTCAACGACCTCACCCAGCAGTGCGTCGCCATCATGCAGCCGCAGGCCAACCGCGAGCGCGTCATCATCCGCACCTCGCTGGCCGCGGTATTGCCGCAGGTTATCGCCGACGCGCGTTCCGTACGGCAGATCGTGCTCAATCTCCTGTCCAATTCGATCAAGTTCACGGGCGCCGGCGGACAGGCCATCGTATCGACGGCACTCAACGACAAGGGCGAGGTGATCCTGCGCGTGCGCGATACCGGCGTCGGCATGAGCGAAACGGACATCGTGACCGCCATGGAGCCGTTCCGGCAGCTCGCCACCTCGACGCGCGGCGGCACCGGCCTCGGCCTGCCGCTGACCAAGGCGTTGGCCGAGGCGAACCAGGCGACCTTCTACATCCGCAGCGCACCGAAGGATGGCACGCTGGTCGAGATCATCTTTCCGCCGAACCGGGTGCTGGCGGGATAAATCTCAACGATCGGCCAATTCCCGCAGCGGCAGAGCTTCGGCTGACGTCGGCAATCCGGCACGAGCCGACGGATCAAAAGCCGGGCGAAGCGGATATCGAGCAGCCGCTTTACCCGGCGTTTCACGCGGCGGAACGTCTCACGTCCCACAAAGGACGGTGGACATGACCCGAATTTGACCAGCACCCCGCCCTTATTCGCATACGCAACGGCGCCGGAATCGGCTATGCTCGCCTGCGGGCATCGGCCGCCGGTATGTCTTGCGCAGCGATGTCCTGGAGGGCAGTCATGATCCGCCTTGTTCGCTGCATGCTGGCGCTCATCGCACTGGTTGTGACCCCGACAGCGTTCGCGAGTGCCGCGGAGCAGGTCGATCTCCTGCTCGTGCTGTCCTCCGACGTCTCCCGGAGCGTCGATCACCCCAAATTTCTGCTGCAGCGTGAAGGCTATGCGGCGGCTATCTCGGATCCTCAGGTGATTGATGCCATCAAGTCAGGTCCGCATCAGCGTATCGCCATGTGCTTTGTCGAATGGTCCGGCTTCGGAGCGCAGAAGCTGGTGATCGATTGGACGCTCATCGACGGCCCCGTCGCGGCACGCAAATTTGGTGATCAGCTGCTGGAATTGCCCCGCTCGTTCGCCGACCGCACGTCAATCAGCGGCGGCATTGAGTTCGCGGCCGCGCAATTGGAGCGCGCGCCCTTCGAAGGCTCTCGTCGCACCATCGACGTCTCGGGCGACGGCACCAACAATGCGGGCCGCGACGTCAAGCTCGCGCGCGACGAGACCGTCGCCAAAGGCATCGTCATCAATGGCTTGGTCATTCTCAGCGACCGGCCGGTGCCCTGGAACGCGGAGCACACCAATCCGCCCGGCGGGCTCGAAAAATACTATCAGGACAACGTCATCGGTGGCCCCGGTTCATTCGTCCTGGTGGCGGAGAACTTCAACTCGTTCGGCCGCGCGATCATCAAGAAGCTGATCGCGGAAATCGCGTCGCTGCGGTCGCCTCACGCCATCCTGCGCTGAGGCGGCTTGCCGCAGGCGGGGGACGGCAACGATCGGGTTGGCCAATCGCAACGTGCGATCAAGGGGCAAGCTGGCTCTTTCGAATTCTTCTAGACAATTTACAGACTAGAATTGTTCTAAGATATTGAATCTATGGAGTTAATCCATTTGACGCGAGGGCGTCGGGCCAACTACGTCAGACGCGGAATGCGAGAGGAGTGAGGAATTGCCAATGAAAACTATTCGCGCAGTCGCATGTACCGCCGCAGCCGTGAACGCACTGATCGCCGGCGCCGGGTCCGTGCCGGCCCAATCGGACGAGGTCAACGTATACACCTATCGTGAATCCAAGCTCATTCAGCCGCTGTTCGATGCCTTCACCAAGGATACCGGCATCAAGGTCAACGTCATCTCCGCGAGCTCGGGGCTCGAACAGCGCATCAAGACCGAGGGGCAGAACAGTCCCGCCGACGTCCTGCTGACGGTCGACATCGGACGGCTCGAGGAAGCGGTGCAGGCCGGCATCACCCAGCCGATCAAGTCAGAGGCCCTCGACAAGGCCATTCCGCCGCAATACCGCGATCCCGAAGGGCATTGGTATGGTATCTCCGCGCGCGCACGTGTGGTCTATGCCTCCAAGGACCGCGTGCCGCTGACCGCCATCACCTACGAGGAACTCGCCGACCCGAAGTGGAAGGGCAAGATCTGCATCCGCTCCGGTCAGTACATCTACAACAACGCGCTGTTTGCGAGCTACATCGCCCATCACGGCGAGGCCAAGGCCGAAGAATGGCTCAAGGGGCTCAAGGCCAATCTGGCGCAGAAGCCATCGGGCGGCGACCGCGAGGTTGCGCGCGACATCCTCGCCGGCAAATGCGACATCGGACTCGCCAACACCTACTACTGGGCGCTGATGCTCAACAACGATCCCGACAAGAAGCCGTGGGCCGAGGCCACCAAGGTGATCCTGGCGACGTTCAAGGATGGTGGCACGCACATGAACGTTTCGGGCGTCGTGCTCGCCAAGCATGCGCCGCACAAGGCTGAGGCGATGAAGCTGATCGAATGGCTCGCCGGCGACAAGGCCCAGCACATGTACGCGGACATCAACTACGAGTACCCGCTGCGCGCCGGCATCGCCGTCAACCCGACAATCGCCGGCTACGGCACGCTCAAGCCCGACGTGGTCCCGATCTCCAAGATCGCGCAAAACAAGAAGGCGGCAGCGAATCTGGTCGACAAGGTCGGCTTCGACAACTGAGCCAGGTCTTACGTGGTCGCATTTTCGGACGGAAAGCCAGCTTCCACTTTTCCTGAAAATGCTCCAATGACCGCTGCCAATTCTGCGGGTCGGCCATCCCTAACGCGATGGCCGACCCGTTTTCATTTGCCCCGGCAGGCCGTGCCGGCCGCCGTGGCCACGATCGCCATGGCGGCCGGCCTGCTGGCGATCGCCCCGCTGGTCAGCCTGATCGTCATCGCTTTCGGCGACACCGGCGATCTGTGGCCTCATCTCTCGCGCTATGTGATCCCGACGGCGTCCGGGCGCACGGCGCTCCTGCTCGCCGGCGTCGCCGCCGTCACGATTGTGGTCGGGGCCGGCACTGCCTGGATCGTCACGACGTTCGCATTTCCCGGACGCGATACGCTGACCTGGCTGCTGCCGCTGCCGCTCGCGATCCCGACCTATATCGTGGCCTACGTCTATGTCGACATCCTCGACGCCGGCGGACCGGTGCAAACGGCCCTGCGCGCGGTCTTCGGCTGGCGCTCCGCCTCCGACTACTGGTTTCCGAACGTCCGCTCGCTCACTGGCGCGATCCTGCTGTTCGGCTTCGTGCTGTACCCCTACGTCTATCTCGCCGCGCGCGCGATGCTGCAGACGCAAGGCTCGATGTTCACCGAGGCCGCGCGCATGCTCGGCGCGCATCCCTGGGGCCTGGCGCGCCACATCACCTTGCCGCTGGCGCGGCCCGCGCTGGCCGTTGGTGTCTCGCTCGCCCTGCTTGAGACGCTCAACGACATCGGCGCCAGCGAATATCTCGGGGTGCAGACGCTGACGCTCTCGATCTTCACCACATGGCTCAATCGTGGGAGCCTCGCCGGGGCCGCGCAGATCGCCTGCTTCATGCTGCTGCTGGTCGCTGCGCTGATCGCGCTCGAGCGCTATGGCCGCCGCGGCCGGGACTTCGCGGTATCGGTGATGGACACGCGCCACCTCTCGCGGATCACGCTCTCAGGACCGACGCGGTGGATCGCGGCCGGCGCCTGTCTGGCTCCGGTCGTGCTCGGTTTCCTGCTGCCGGCCGGCTATCTGCTGCGCGAAGTCCTGGTGCGCGGGCTGCTCGTCGGATACGACACCGATCTCCTCCGTCACGCTCTCACCACGGTGTTCCTCGCCTCCTCTGCCACCGCGATCACCCTGGCGCTCGGCTTTTCGGCGGTGGCGGCGCTGCGCTACATGAAGCGTCCGATGATCACGGCGAGCGTGAACGTCGCCGGTATCGGCTACGCGGTCCCCGGAACGGTGCTGGCGCTCGGCATCCTGTCGCCGCTCGTTCTCGTCGACGATGGAATCAATGCTTTGACCAGGCTCTTCGTCGGATCGACCGTCGGGCTCGTCCTCGCGGGCTCGTCGGCGGCGGTCATCATCGCCTATGTCATCCGCTTCCTGGCCATCGCGATCGGCTTCGCGCAGGCGGGATTCGCCCGCATCTCGACCGAGCTCGACGACGTCGCGCGCATGCTCGGCGCCGGACCGGGACGGGTGGCGCGCACGATCCATGCGCCTTTGGCGCGTCCGGCGATCTTCGGCGCCGCGCTCTTGATCTTCGTCGATTGCCTCAAAGAGCTGCCGGCCACGCTGCTGTTGCGGCCGCTCAACGTCGAGACGCTCTCGACCTACATCTACCAGTTCGCGACCCGCGGCAGCTTCGAGCAGGGCTCGCTCGCCGCCCTGATCATCGTCGCCGTCGGCATCCTGCCGGTGATCCGGATCACCCGCTATGCCGACATGGCGACAATGGTCGGGCGCGGGGAGAACTAGACGCCCTACCTGCCGGACGATTGCAGCCTTTACCGCAGCGCGGTAGAAAATCCGGCCGGCCGGCTGGCGGTTGCCTTCGTACGGGCCGGCAATACCCTCAATTGATGCGGGGAATGCATGAAAAAGGTCTATCCCGATGCTCGGGCGGCGCTCGCCGGCCTGTTGAAGGACGGCATGCTGATCATGGCCGGGGGCTTCGGACTGTGCGGCATCCCTGAAACCCTGATCCAGGCGATCCGCGAGTCCGGCGTGAAGAACCTCACGGTCGTCTCCAACAATGCCGGAATCGACGGCATCGGCTTGGGCCTCCTCCTCGACAGCAAGCAGATCAAGAAAATGATCTCGTCCTATGTCGGGGAGAACAAGACCTTCGCGCAGCAATACCTGGCGGGCGAGCTCGAGATCGAATTCAACCCGCAGGGCACGCTGGCCGAACGCATCCGCGCCGGCGGCGCAGGCATTCCGGCCTTCTTCACCCGCACCGGCGCCGGCACGCAGATCGCCGAGGGCAAGGAGGAGCGCGAGTTCAACGGGGAGCGCTATGTGATGGAGCGCGGTCTCGTTGCCGATCTCTCCATCGTGCACGCCTGGATGGGAGACACCGAAGGCAACTTGGTCTATCGTAAGACCGCGCGCAACTTCAATCCGATGATGGCGACCGCGGGCAAGGTGACCGTCGCCGAGGTGGAGCACCTGGTGCAGCCCGCCGACATCAATCCCGATCATATCATCACGCCGGGCGTGTTCGTGAAGCGCATCGTACACGTCCCGAACGCGGTGAAGCACATCGAGCAGCGCACTACCCGCAAACGCACCGCCGCGCCGGCAGGAACCGGAGAGGAAATCTAATGGCCTGGACACGCGACCAGATGGCCGAACGCGCCGCCAAGGAGTTGCGCGACGGCTTCTACGTCAATCTCGGCATCGGCATCCCGACGCTGGTATCGAACTACATCCCGGCGGGCATGAGCGTGCAACTGCAAAGCGAGAACGGCATGCTCGGCTTCGGTCCCTTCCCGTACGAAGGCGAAGAGGATCCGGACCTCATCAATGCCGGCAAGCAGACTGTCACCGAGATCCCCACCACGAGCTATTTCTCGTCGGCCGACAGCTTCGCCATGATCCGCGGCGGACACATCGACCTCTCCATCCTGGGCGCCATGCAGGTGGCCGAGAACGGCGACCTCGCCAACTGGATGATCCCTGGCAAGATGGTCAAAGGCATGGGCGGCGCCATGGATCTCGTCGCCGGCGTCAAGAAGGTGGTGGTGGTGATGGAGCATTCGGCCAAGAACGAGGCCAAGCTGCTCAAGCGCTGCACGCTGCCGCTCACCGGCGCCGGCGTCGTCGACATGGTCATCACCGACCTCGGCGTCTTCACCATCGACAAGAAGGGCGGCGGCGGGATGACGCTCACCGAGGTTGCGCCGGGCACGACGCTCGATGAGATCCAGGCCAAGACCGAAGCCAGCTACCGCACCGCCAACACGCTGTAGCATCGAAGCAAATTGCTCGGAAAATGCCTGGAAATACTACCGGATGAGGCCGAATACCGGCCACGAAAGCGTCACAGAGCGATTGCACCTTGCGACGGCGGGCGCCGAGTTTGCGCCCGCGACCTCCCTCGGTATAGTCAGCCGGCTTCGTCGGCACCTTGAGAAAGACGCGTCGTGACCGCGGCCGTTGGCATCAAACGCCTTGGACTTGTTATCGCTGCACTGGCCGCCGTTGGCATCGGCGCTCTCGTGATCCTGCCATTCTTGATGCCCGCCGAGACGGTGCGGGAGGCGGTAAAGGCCGAGATCCGCGCCGTCACCGGCCTTGATCCCGTGCTTCGCGGCACGGCGTCGGTGTCGCTGTTCCCGGCGGGCACGGTGAGCTTCGAGGACGTGAGCCTCGGCGACAATCGGACCGGCGCTCCCGCGCTTACGGCCGAGCGGGTGGTCGCGCGCCTGCGGTTCGTTCCCTTGCTGACCGGGCGCGTCGAGATTGCGGACGTCTCGCTGGTGCGCCCGACCATCGCGATCGTCTTCAACGCCGACCGCAGCTCGAACTGGTCGGGACACATCGAAACGCTGGCGCGGAACCTCAAGCCCAGTCCCGGCCGGACCACATCGTTCACGGAAATCCGGATCGAAGACGGCACCGTCATCGTGCGCGACGAGGCCAAGAAGATCGTCGAGACGCTCTCGAACGTCGAGTTTGCGCTCGCTTGGCCTTCGATCTCGCGGAGCTTTGCGGCCACCGGCCGCCTCGATTGGCGCAATCAGCCGATCGACGGCAGCATCAGCTTCACCGACTTCGTCGCCGCCCTGCAGGGCGACCGGTCCGGGCTCAAGGTCCGGCTTGCCGCTGCGCCGTTCAAGTTCGGCTTCGACGGCTATATCAGCCACCGGCCCACGCTCAAGATGGAAGGTACGCTGGCCGCCGACGCGGCGTCATTGCGGGATGCGCTACGCTGGGCCGGCCAACAGCCGCCGCCCGGCGGCGGGTTCGGCCGCTTCGCGCTCAAGGCGCAGACCAACGTGGTCGGCAGCACGGTCGGACTTTCCGGGGTCAATGTGGAACTCGACGGCAACACCGGCGAAGGCGTGCTGACCTTCGACGGGCGCCAGACGTTGCAGGGGACGCTCGCGGCTGAAGGGCTCGATCTGACGCCTTACATCTCCACGATCCGCCTGTTGACCAGCGGCGAGCGGGGCTGGGACTCCAAGCCGATCGCGCTCGACGGTTTCGACGGCATCGACCTCGATGTCCGCTTGTCGGCCGCGCGCGTCAATATCGCCACTGCGAGGCTGGGGCGCACCGCGGTCGCAGCCAGCCTGCGCGGCGGTAACCTCACCATAGCAGTCGGTGAATCCCAGGCCTTCGGCGGCGTGGTCAAGGGCACGTTCGGCCTCGCGAAATCGTCCGCCGGGGCCGACTTCAAGGCGCAGTTGCAATTCTCCAACGTCGATCTCGAGCAATGTCTCGGCGAGCTGTTCGGCATTCGCAGGCTCGAGGGCAAAGGCAATCTCGGCTTCGCGATCGACAGTTCCGGCCGCAGTGTCTACGAGCTGACCAAGACGTTGAACGGCACCGCCGGCCTCGTCAGCCGCAAGGGGGCGATCGCGGGGTTCAACGTCGAACAATTGCTCAGGCGCATCGAACGGCGGCCGCTGTCGGGCGGAGGCGAGTTCCGCACCGGCAAAACGCCCTTCGAGACGCTGACCGTCAATCTGAAGATCACCGATGGCGAGGCCAACGTCGAGAACGTCCGCATGGACGGCCCGAGCGTCGCGCTCGAGCTGACGGGGTCGGCGTCGATCCCGGCGCGCGAGCTCGATCTGAAGGGAACCGCCAGCCTGCTGACGATCGCGGCTGGCGGCGCAAACATCGCGGTGCCGGCCTTCGAGCTGCCCTTCATGGTGCGGGGGCCCTGGGACGACCCGATCATCCTGCCCGATCCGCAGAGCCGCATCCAACGCTCCGGCGCGGCGGCTCCGCTGGTCGATGCGTTGCGCAAGAGCGGCTCACCAGCGCTCCGGTCGGCGATCGAGCGGCTCACTGGAACGGCGCCGCCTCAGCCCGCGGCTGCACCGCCGGCGGAAGAAGCGGCGCATGAATTGGCGGGCGCAACGACCGCGCCGGCCGCGAGCGCGCCGGCAGCGGCGGACACCAAGCCGACCGCCGCTACGCCCGCGCCCGGCGCGCCGCAAGAGGCTCGATAGTCGCCGGGCGGATCACGGCTGAAATTCAAAGACCCGCGTCATGGTCAGGCTGGCAATTCTCCAGCCGTCGGCCGTTCTCACCAATTCGCCCGGCACCGCAAGCAGCAGCGACGGTGACCGGATGACCGGCGGGGCGGTCGCCCGCTCGCCGGCATCGTGCTGATAGGCCGTGACGTAGAGAAGCGATTTCGCGGTATCTGCATCGAGCGCCGTGACTTCCACGTTGGTGACGACGTGGCGAACTGTCTGGGTGGTCGAACGCTGCTCGAGAGCCGCCAGGATGGCATCGTGGCCCCTGAGCGCCCTGCCCTGCCGGTGCCAGACCCCTTCGGGCGCGAACAGCTTCACCATCTCCCGGTAGCGCCAGGCGTCGAACTCGTTGAAGAAACGGATCAGCAGCTGCGCGCAATCCCATTCGATGGCGCGCGCAGCATCCCGATTCATCGATAGCCTTCGCGGACGATGCCGACTGGATCGCCGAAGCGCGCGGTCATCACCTGATCGAGCGGTTGCGATGAATGCGCGACCGTCCCGCCGGCGCGCACCAGATAGCCGTCTGGCTTCGATGCCGCACGGGGCGCCTGGCCGTCGGCGAGACTGCGGGCACTTTCCAGCATCAGGCGTCGGAAGCGCACGATGCCGAGATCGGTCGGACCGAGATGCTCGCGCGTGCGATCGGCGATGAAGCCCTGGCTGTCCTGAATGCAGGCGTCCTGCTCGGAGACGCCCTTGATGCCGGTAAAGCTGCGATACTTCTGCTCGACCCGATCGATCAGGTAATCGTTGTTGCGATTGCGGATCGGCACCCAGTTCTCGTCCACGCTGGCGTGGATCGTGTGCCCGGCGTGGAATCGCTCCCGCTCGGCGTTGGTCAGCGGCCGGTCCGGATTCCAGGTGTAGCAATAGATCCAGCAGGCTTCGTCGTTGATCGGCACGAAGGTCTGACCGTGATAATTCTCGCCCGGGAAGGTGCTGGGCGCGAGCGCGTGATTGGGCATCAGGAACTGGCTGATGCGCCAATAGAGGTCGTCGCCGTCGGCGGTCCGCGCCGCGCCCATGACCAGGCCGGCGTCGTGCTCGGAGATGGTGAAACGCGGCATGCCGTCGTTTCTCATCCAGCGCACGCGGTCCTTGTCGCCGCTCGCCGCCGCCTCGGATTTGTTCATGACGCCGTGGGCATCGTCCTCTCCGATCGACATGTGCAGGAAGGTGAAGTGGGCGGTGTCGAGGGCGCCCTCGCAGGCCTGCGCCCAGTTGCATTGCTGCAGCTTCTTGGAAACGAACCGGTGCGACGGGGGCACGCGCATGAATTCCATCGCGGGCAACTCGGTCATCGTCTCCGTCGGCCCGAGATAGGCCCAGATGATTTCGCCCGCCTCGCGTGTCGGATAGGCCTTGAGGCGGATGCGGGCGCGTGCCTTCTCGTAGCCGTCGTTGCGCGGCATTGTCGTCATCTCGAGGCATTCGCCGAACACATCGAACTTCCAGCCGTGGAACGCGCAGCGAATGCCGCATTCCTCGTTGCGCCCAAAGAAAAGGTTGGCTCCTCGGTGCGGGCAATGTGGCTCAATGAGGCCGATGCGGTTCTTGCTGTCGCGAAAGGCGACCAGGTCCTCGCCCATCACCTTCACGCGCACCGGCGGACAATCGGGCTCCGGCAGCTGCTGCGAGAGCAGCACCGGCACCCAGAAGCGCCGAAACAGTTGCCCCATCGGCGTCGCCGCGCCGGTTCTGGTCAGCAACTCGTTGTCCGCTGCATTGAGCATGTCGAAACCCGTTCTGTTTCAGAGACTCTTGAGTGGCGCATGTCCTTGTCGGAAAACCGGTTCCCACTTTTCCGGGACACCAGGGCGTTGACGCCCGTCTTCGACGGGCTATGCGTTAGTGCGCCGTCTCGCCGTCCCCGCCCATGGCAGCCGCGATCCGGCGGTGCAGCTCGGCCGCGCGCGCGGCGTCGGCCCGGTCCGCCGCGGTCGGCCGCACCTCGAGGATCACATGCGCGGGCGCCTCGAGGACGAGGATTCGATCCGCCATCTCGACCGCATCGTCGATGCGGTGGGTGATCAACAGGCAGGTCTTGCCGAAGTTGCGCACCAGCTCGGCGACATCCTTGCGCAGAGCCTTCGAGGTGACGTGATCGAGCTGGCTGAACGATTCATCGAGCAGCAGGATCGTGGGATCGACCGCAAGCGCGCGCGCCAGGGATACCCGCTGGCGCATGCCGCCCGACAATTCGTGCGCATATTTGTGGTCGGCGCCTTCCATCTTCACGCGGCCGAGCCAGGCCCGGGCGCGGCGCTCGCATTCGGACTTGTCGATCCGGAGAATCTGCAGGCCGAGCTCGATGTTCTCGAGGGCGGTGCGCCAAGGCAGCAGGCGGTCGGTCTGAAAGCTCACCGCGAGCTTGCCGCGCAGCTCTGCGAAATCGCGATGCGGATCGCGGCCCGCCACGCGCACGGTACCGGCATGGGGCGCGAGCGTACCCATGATCAGGTTCATGGCTGTGCTCTTGCCGGCGCCGGTGCGTCCGACCAGCGCGACGATCTCGCCGCTCGCCACCGAAAATGACAGGTCGCGGACCGCAACCGCGCCGGCAAACTGGCGCGTGACATTGACGAGCTCGATCTCGGCAGCCTGCGGCACTCGTCCCCTCCTGACACGGCCGATTTCGCTGGCACGCGCTTTTTTTCGAACGTGCTCGGCTTTACAGGCGGGGGCAAGCGGCGTTTCGATATATTGAATTTACTTTCGATATTCCTTCGACGGTTAGAGGGCAGCAAAGCCCCGCACCATGGCGGCAAGCCGCGGGCCGATGTCGGACCGGATCTGCTCTTGCGTGACCAGGAAGGCGGGCAGCGCGCAGTTGAAGGCGACGATGTCGCCGGTGGACAGGAGCCGCAGCGACACGCCGACGGCGTAGACATCCTTGCGCACATCGCCCCACGAAATGCAGAAGCCGAAGCTCTCGAAGTCGCTGAGGCTCTGCTGCATCTTTTCCGCATTGCTCTCCCAGACCTTGGGCGTCTTGATCCTGATCTCGTTGAGGATGGCCTCCCGTTCGGCGGGGACGCAGGCCGCGAGATAGGCGCGCCCGATCGCGCTCAAGGCGATCGGCTGCGAGAGGCCGATATCCGACAATTGCCGCGAGAACATCGAATTGCTGCGGCTCGTCTCGACATAGACGATGTTGAGCCGGTCACGGATGCCCATGGATACGGAGCCGCCGGCGTAGTCGGCCAACGCCTTCATGGCCGGGCGGGCGATCTGCCGCAGCGTGATGGTGGCAAGCAGCGGATAGCCGATGGCCAGCACCGCTGGACCGAGCTGGTACTTCGACGAAATGTGGTCGGACTTGAGATAGCCGAGCCGCGACAGTGTGTAGGTGAAGCGCGAGATCGTCGGCTTCGGCAGACCGGTGCGCTCGGCCAGATCCTTGTTGCCCAAGGTCGGGCCTTCCGGCGTGAAGCAGCGCAGGATCTCGAGACCGCGCGCCAGCGTGGTGGCGAACTGCTTGTCGCCTTCGAAGTCTGCGAAGCTGTCCAGGACGCGACTGATCGCGGCCGTCTTCTGCTTCGGTTTCCGCAAGGACGCCTCCCCGGGCATGCTGGTAGCGATAGAATATCAAAATATTGTTCAGAATATCAAAACATAAGTTGGACATTTGCAGAGGGCGACGATAAGAAACCTTAGGAGGCCCGCTCGCAACGGATGCGTCGCCGCGCAAGGGATGCGAGAATCTACGCGAGAATTCGCACGAGAATTCAGCCTGCTTCCCGGCACGCTTGCCGCGACGCATACGCTCGCACCGACGGGAGCCTCCATGACGGCCGACATCAATGAGCCCCGCAAACTCGGCCTGACGGCTGCCGGCGATAAAGACAGAGGCGGCGCAGCCGTCCAGCTCGAGGAGACGCCATGACAACCAGCATCTCGCGGCGCCGCCTGCTCAGGGGCGCCGGCCTGGCCGCCGGCACGGCGGTGCTCGCAACGCCCTCCATT
>Ga0126377_10000177_pt1 | contig 36036 bp, 32 predicted proteins | sample PanSoiMetPlot_22_FD_92647 | JGI IMG/M metagenome (GOLD analysis project Ga0126377, IMG submission 92647) | Tropical forest soil microbial communities from Panama - MetaG Plot_22 | ecosystem: Environmental > Terrestrial > Soil > Tropical forest > Bulk soil | place: Panama | collected 2016-02-17 | reverse complement strand
CTCGAGAAGGCGCGCCAGCAGGAGAAGACGATGGCGTCGGCTGCGTCCGGAGGCGTGAAGTAGCTGCAAAAGGTCGGCGTATGGAGACGAACACGCGTGGGCTCGACCAACTGAGTCCGTTCCAACTGAAAGACGAGCTCATTCGTTACGCCAAGGACCAGACGCAGACCAAGGCCGCAACGCATAAGTTCCTCAACGCCGGCCGTGGCAACCCGAACTGGATTGCCACGACGCCGCGCGACGCGTTCTTCCGGCTCGGACAATTCGCGTTGGCAGAATCGATGCGCGTCTGGAACGAGCCGGATCTGGGCGGGATGCCGGCACACGCCGGCATCGGCGACCGCTTCCGCGCGTTCCTCGCCGCGTCGGGGCACGGCGCCGGCGTGGATCTGCTGCGTCGCAGCCTCGAGTACGGCACATCGACGCTGGGCTTCGACGCCGACACATTCATCCACGAGCTGGCCGACGCTGCGATCGGCGACAACTACCCTGAGCCGGATCGCATGCTCGTACATGCCGAGCAGGTGGTGCATCGCTATCTGGTCAAAGCGATGTGCGCCGATCGCCCTCCGTCAGGGAAGTTCGATCTTTTCGCCGTCGAAGGCGGCACGGCGGCAATGTGCTATGTGTTCACGAGCCTGGTCGAGAACCGGCTGCTCGCACGGGGCGACGTCATCGCGCTCGGCACGCCGATCTTCACGCCCTATATCGAGCTGCCGCGTCTCGAAGACTTCGACTTCATGACGATCGAGGTCGAGCAGAATCAGATGGCCGGCGGCCGTCACACCTGGCAGTACCCCGACGACGAGATCGAGAAGCTTGCCGATCCGCGGATCAAGGCGTTCTTCATCGTCAATCCGTCCAATCCTGCCTCGTTCGCCATGCACCCGGCGACCCAGGCGCGCATCGTCGACCTGGTGCGCACGCGGCGGCCCGATCTCATCATCCTCACCGATGACGTGTACGGCACGTTCACGGAAGGCTTCCGATCGCTGGCCGCGGATCTGCCCCGCAATACGATCCTCGTCTACTCGTACTCGAAGCACTTCGGGTGCACCGGCTGGCGGCTCGGTGTCATCGGCGTGCATCAGGACAACCTGTTCGACGAAAGGCTCGCCGAGCTCCCTGAGACGGATCGAGCTGCGCTGCGTGCCCGTTACGGAGCGCTGACGACCGATCCGGACCATCTTCGCTTCATCGATCGTCTCGTCGCCGACAGCCGTGACGTCGCCCTGAATCACACCGCCGGCCTGTCGACGCCGCAGCAGGCACAGATGACGTTGTTCTCGCTGTTCGCGTTGCTCGATCGCGACGATGCGTACGCGCGTCGGTGCCGGCAGATCCTGCACAACCGCCTGACTGCGCTCGGCAAAGGCCTGGGCATCTCGATCCCGGAGGACGCGCTGCGCATCGGCTACTACATCGATCTCGATCTGGCCGCGTGGGGACGGCAGGCGCTGGTCGACGAGTTCATGGCGTACGTCGCCGAGCACCATGAGCCGCTCGACATCGTGCTCGGGCTGGCGCGTGACTACGGCTCGGTGCTGTTGAACGGATCGGGTTTCGACGGCCCGCCCTGGTCGGTCCGCATCTCCCTCGCGAACCTCGAGACGCGGGCGTACGAATCGATCGGCCGGGATCTGAAAGCGATCACCCGCCGCGCCGTCGACGAATGGCGCGCGTCGCGCAGGAGGTGAGGCGCATGCAGTACTGCTCCGCTCTGACAAGGGTGGCCGTCCTGGCTGTCGCCCTCATGCTCGGTGACAATGTCTCCGGGCAGGGCGTCTCCGGGCAACGTCCGCACATCACGATTCTGGCCACCGGCGGCACGATTGCCGGTTCCGGTGATGCGAACAAGTATTCCTATAAGGCGGGCGCGCTCGACGTCGACGATCTGATCAAGGCGGTGCCACCGATCAAGGATCTGGCCGAGCTGAAGGGCGAGCAGATCGCGAGCATCGGCAGCCAGGACATGAACGACCGCGTCTGGCTCGATCTCGCCACCCGCGCCAACCAGCTGCTCGCGTCGAGCGACGTGCAGGGCATCGTCGTGACGCACGGCACCGACACGATGGAGGAGACCGCCTACTTCCTCAACCTCGTGATCAAGAGCGACAAGCCGGTGGTGCTCGTCGGTTCGATGCGTCCAGCCACCGCGATCAGCGCCGACGGACCGGGCAACCTCTATGACGCGGTCGCTGCTGCCGCCGACCCGAACGCGCGTGGCCGTGGTGTCATGGTGGTGCTGAACGACGAGATTCACGCGGCCCGCAACGTCACCAAGACGAACACCACCAGCCTGCAGACGTTCGTGAGCCCCAACCGCGGCCCGATCGGTCTCGTGCACACCGCGAAGCTCACGTGGTTCACGCCGCCCGACAAACGTCACACGAGCAAGTCGGAGTTCTCTGTCGCCGGCGTGAAGGAACTGCCGCGTGTCGACATCATCTACGCGCACTCGAACATGGACCACGACCTCATCGACGCCGCGGTGAAGAGCGGCGCCAAGGGGCTCGTGATCGCCGGCGTCGGCGACGGCAACATGTCGAAGGCGGCGCTCGACACGCTTGCAACCGCAGTGAAGAACGGCATCGTCGTCGTGCGCGCGTCACGGCTCGAGCGGGGGATGGTCCTTCGCAACAACGAGGTCGACGACGACAAGATGGGGTTCGTGGCCGCAGGGGAGATCAACGCGCCCAAATCGCGGGTGCTGCTCCAGCTGGCGTTGATGAAGACACACGATCCCGCGCAGGTGCAGAAGATGTTCGACGACTACTGACGCCATGCGCGCCATCTTTCACTTCCTCGAGACTCAGCCGTTCTTCCTCATCTTCGGCGTCGTCGCGCTCGGCATGGTGCTCGGGAAGCGGACGATCCGTGGGATCTCATTCGGCTCGGTCGTCTGCATCATCTTCGTCGGTCTGATCGTGGCGATCTGGGCGTACAGCGGCTACCGCATCACGCTGTCGCTCCCCGATGTCCTCAAAACCATCTTCTTCAACCTGTTCATCTTCGCGATCGGCGTGAAGATCGGTCCGCAGTTCTTTTCCGGGCTCGAGCGTGACGGCTGGCATCTCGTGGCGATCGGCGCGATCGTGGCGGTGCTCGCGCCGGTGCTGAGCGTGCTGTGCGGCTGGTTCTTCGATCTTCCCCAAGGAGCGGTCGCGGGGCTGCTCGCGGGCGCGAACAATTCGTCGGCGACCTTCGGCGCCGCGTCATCGGCGCTGCAGTCGGGCGCCGTGCAGCCGCGGGCCGGAAGCTCGCTGGAGCTCGTCACCGGCACGCTTTCGGCGGCGTTTGCCTTGTGCTACACCGTGAGCCAGGTGCAGTTCGTCCTCTTCATGAAAGTGCTTCCCGCGCTCGGGCACTTCGATGCACCGGAGGCTGCCCGAACGTTCCTCGCGGCGATGCGCGGGCAGCGCTCGTCGCCGCTGCCGGGCACCGTCGAGGCCAGCGAGGTTGCGGACACCTCAGTCACGGTTCGCGCGTATCGCGTGCCGGCGAACGCGATCGCCGGCCGCACGCTCGCGGGTCACACGATCGGTGAGCTGCGAAGTGCGGCGCCGCGAATCTCGATCGAGCGCGTCCGCCGCGCCGATCGCTGGTTGTCGCCGAGCAACAGCACGACGCTCGAAGTCGGCGACGAAGTGGTCGTCGAGGCACCCATCGAGGCGCAAGTCCGCGTACGCGCGGCGCTCGGCCCCGAGCTGCCTGACGTCGAAGCGCGATCCCTCGCTCCCATCCGCACCGTCGACGTCGTCGTCGGTCGACCAGAGGTCGCGGGCCATTCGGTGTCCGAGCTCACATCCGTGCTCGGCCCGGGTCTCTATCCCAATGCCGTGTTTCGTGCGGGCGAAGAACTGCCCGCAACCGCAGAAACCATCGTGAAGATCGGCGACGTCATTCGCGTGACCGGCACCGAGGCGCACATTGCGAATCTCGGAGCCAAGGTGGGGCATGTGGTCCGAGCGACCCACAGCACCGATATCCTCACGCTCGCCATCGGTCTGCTCGTCGGCGCGGCGCTCGGCGCGATTCCAGTGCCGCTGTTCGGTGTGCACATCAGCTTTGGCGCCGCCGCGGTGCTCGTCACGGGCATCATCTTCGGCTGGCTGAGAACGCGGCATCCTGCCCTCGGCGGGCCGATCTCCGAAGGCGGACGTTCGTTGATGGAGGAGTTGGGCCTGAACGTGTTCACGTCGGTGTTGGCGATCAATTCCGGTCAGGCGGTCTACCAGGTGATCACGCAGGGACCCGTCTGGGCGCTCGTCGTCAGCTGTCTGATCGTGAGCGCCGTTCCAGCACTCGTGGCCTGGTGGATCGGCCGTCACACGCTTCGGCTCAACGAAGCGCTGCTGATGGGCGCCATTGCGGGTGCGCGCCAGAACACATCGTCGATGCGTGCGGCGCAGAAGGAAACGGAATCAGCCGTGCCGGGCATCGGCTATCCGGTCCCACTCGCGATCACGACCGTAGCGCTCTCGATCGTCGCGTATTTCTTCACGATATTCAGCTGAGGCGGGGTCGGGAGTCATTCTTGTCGGAGAACCGCGCAAGAATGACTCCCGACCCCCTTTGGGCGCTGCGGGGGGCCAGGAGATAGCGTCGTGGGTCTAGGGTGTCGGTACCCTGAGAGGCGGCACGAGGAACGTGGCAAGCACAGTCAACTCGCTTCCCTGCGTCGTCGTTCTCGCAAAGATCTCCCACTGATAATTCACTTTGAGAAACCCGTACACGGTGTTCCTGCTCGCGAGCGCGAGCTGCACTTCGGGGCCGAGCCCAAACACCTTGTTCCTGCCGCGGATCAGAATGTCGGGAAACCCCTCGATGTGGTCGTCGGTCAGTTTCCAGCCTCCGTAGTAGGCAATCCCGGTGGTGAGCCCGCCTTTCAGGAAGTCGGCGCCGATGCCGCCTTCGAGGTTCATCTGATTCCCGACCTGGGTCTCGCTGTCCTTCTTCTTCGACTGGAAGTCGAAGCTGGCGATGGCAGCAGCGTGATACTGCTTCGCGGCGTTCAGATAGACCGTCGTTCCGAACGCCACCTCGTGTCCCCACATGCCGTAGCCGGTGTTGTCGTCGGCGCCGTCTTCATAGCGACCGGTCGGGATGAAGAGCGTGTAGCTGGTGATGGCATCGGCTCGCTTGAAGTTCCAGCCCAGACTGATCGGGACCACCGCTGAATCGGAGATGCCTGGACCAGGGTTCGCCTGGATCTCAGTGCCCTGGATCCTGTTGTTGACGCCCACTGGAGCAAGAACCTGGAAGCCGTAATTGCCCCCCAGGATCTTCTTCGTCGTGACCACGTTGACGCCTCCGGCATAGGCCACGGTCGTGATGCTCGCATCGAGGGGCAGCCTGTCGCCGTTGCGGTCCCGCACGGTGTCGGTCCAATACATGTAGAAGAGCGGTGCGATCACGTACACGTGTGGTGGCGGTGCCGTACCAGCCTTCAGGCCCACCACCCCCGGGATGTGCTGGGTTCGCAACTGCGCCCACGCCGGCACCACAGCCAAGGCAACGAACGCCACGCTTCCGATCGTCAGTCGCTGACGGCGCTTGATCACGGCGGTCGAGCGGGTGCAAGTTCAAGTCCCGGGATCCTTCACGCGAATGTGCCAGTAAAAACAGGTCTGTCATCGTCCGCACGATCAAAAGCCGGCCACGCCACTGGCTGACATCCGCGATCGAGCGTGGTCACGACATAGCGTGGTTCATGCGATACTGAGATCGAAGAGTTCCTCACATGTGGTCCGGCTTCGATCCTCAGCTTCGGCGCGACCTCGCGAACATCAGGCAGATGGTGTCGCTCACACACCAGACACCGACGCGGGAGTGGCCGCTCGTCTTCGTCACGGAGCACGACGCGTTGTTCGTGGTGCGCGAGTGGCCGGATGGATCGATCACGGCGTACGCGACGTCCGACTACCGCCACCTCCCCAGGCGCTAGGCTCGATCCCTTTCCCGCCCCATCCGCGTTTCCTCGCGTGCTCGGCCGTGTCATGTCGCGGCATTCCGACCACCGGTATGTCCTACGGCGTGATTGCGCCCTGCCCCCTGTGGCCGCAGCTTTGCGAGTATCACGCACCGGGGGTGTGAGCTATGACACAGCGCACAACGATGCTGGTGACAGTGGCAGGCGTGGCATGGGCTTCATGGGCTGTTGCCCAGCAGCCGGCGGCGCCGATCACCGATGCTGGCAAGAAACAGGCTCAGCAGGCGGCGAGCCAGGAGCCGATTACCAAAGTCAACATGCTGAAGATGAGCGCCGAGATCACCGGCATCGACAGCACGAAGCGCACCGTCACCCTTCGAGACGACATGGGCAACGAGGACGAGTTCGCCGTCAGCCCGAACATGCAGCGGTTCAACGAGCTGAAGGTCGGACAGAAGGTGGAGATTACCTATTACGAGTCGCTGGTGCTTCAGGTCCTCAAGCCGGGACAGCAGGGGCTGGGGGACAGCTCCGAAGCGGCCTTGAATCGGGCCAAGGGTGCGCTCCCCGCCGGGACGCTCGCGACGCAGGACAAACGGACGGTGACCGTGAAATCGATCGATCCGTCGGTGCCGTCGGTTACCGTGACGACCGAGGATGGAAGAACGGTCACACGCAAGATCGAGGACAAGTCGCTGCTCGAGCGAATCAAGCCGGGGGACCGGGTCGACATCACGTTCACGAGGGCGTTGATCACCTCAGTGCAGCCGGGGAAATGAAATGCGGAATGCAGAATTCAGAATGCAGACACACTGACACACTCGCAGCAGCGGGGTGAGCTGCGCGACGGATCTCACCGCGTTGATTCCACGACGCAGTGTCTGCATTCTGCATTCGAAATTCTGCATTACCGGTCATATGGGTAAATGGCCTTCCAGTCCTTCTGCATATCGACCACGATCCATCCACGTTTTGGGGCCTCGTCCAACCCGCGAGCAAGCGTCCCGATGTGACTCTCACGGTCGTACGCCCATTCGCGCGCCGCATCGGTATGGTGGACGATCACGCCCAGGCGGGGGCCGGTGGCCGATGTCGTCCATTCGAGCATCTCGAAGTCGCCGTCGGAGTTGCCGAACGCCGCGATCGGACGGCGGCCGATGACTTGATGAATGCCGACAGGTTTGCCGGCCTTGTCGTCGACGAGATCAACGTCGGCCAGGCGAAGCAGCACGGGACCCGTGGGACGCACTTCGTATTTCACCTTGGCGCGGCTTCCTACGACTTGTTCGGGCGGAATCCCATATACGCGCTCTACCCATGGGCGCATGAACTCCACGCCGCCACCTGACACGATGTAGGTCTTGAATTGATTGGCCCTCAGGTAGGCGAGCACCTCCAACATCGGTTGGTAGACCATCTCCGTGTACAGCCGTTTCGTCGTGGGATGCCTGGCGGATGCGATCCACCTCCGCACGATGTCTTCGAATTCGGCTGTCGTGTTTCCGACATGTGTGGCCGCAACGATCTGCATCAGACCTTTCTCGCCGCTGGCCGCCACTGATTTCATGTCGCCGTCGAGGACGCCTTTGAATGGTTGGGTGTTCTTCCATTCAGGATGCGAGGGCGCGAGGGCTTTCACGCGATCGAGCGCAAAAGCCAGTTGGAAATAGACAGGCTGCTCGGCCCACAACGTCCCGTCGTTGTCGAAGACGGCGATGCGCTCGGCCGGAGGGATGTAAGCGGCGTCGCCTTGTGTGGTGACCCGTTTGACGAAGTCGATGATTGACGCGCGGGCGGCCCCTTCATTCCACGAAGCCAGGGGATTGGGGATGGCGCCGGTCTGTGGCTTGGGGGTGGAGGCTCCGGCGGGTAGCGGGTGTCGGACGGGCGGCGAGCCCAGCAGGAGACACGCGATCACGAGGAGGCGGATTTTGCTGCGGAGCCGAATGCTGGTGCGTAACATCGCGCTCGATTTCAGCAAGTCTTAGTCCCTGGTTTTTCTTGGGTGGTTCTTGGTCCGTCCAGAAGTTCTTCGTCCGTCTCTGGTCCTCGGTCATTGGTCCTGCCCCGTGGCTCGCGGTGCGGTGCAGGTGGGACCAAGGCCCAATGCCCAAGGACCAGTCCAAGCCACGAGCCGTCGCGAAATCCCACGACATGCACCGGCATTGAGCGCACAACTCCTCGACTCCAAGCCAACGCCGGAGCGCTCCGAAGAACGTTTGGGGAGTTCAGCGTGGGAAGTTGGGACTTTTGTGAGACAAACGGCACGAAAGTTGGTAAGTCGGTCGATGAGGTCGTGTATGCCGCGAGCCCGGCGCGAACCGCCGTCCACCGATTCTGGCCCGAGTCTGCGTGCGGTTCCGTTCTTCGCCCAGTCAGATGCCGGACCGGTCTCGCTTCTCAACCGTCGTCAGCGGCAGCGGCTGACCGAGATCTCCACGCGTGTCCGTGTGCCCCCGCGCATGGTGCTCTACCGCGAAGACACGGTGGCAACCACGATGTTCTTCAATGCGGGCGGGGTGGTGAAGACCTTCCGCGATCTCCCGAGCGGTCGCCGATGGGTTACCGGATTTTTCTTTCCGGAGGACGTCTTCGGGTTGGCGCAGAACGGCGTCTACGTGCGCACGGCGCAAACCGTGACAGAGGCGACGTTGTACCGGGTGAAGACCGAAGTCCTGGCCGAGCTGCTTCGCAACGATCCCGACCTCGAGTACCAGTTTCTCGTCAAAGCCGCCCACGAGCTGCGGGAAGCGCAGCGGCAGGCACTCGTCGTTGGTCGGCGGGACGCTGTCGGCCGCGTGGCCATGTTCATTCGACAGCTCGAACAACGCGGCGTCAGACATGCGAGTGGGGGAGGGCTGGAAATCGATATGCCGATGACGAGATCAGACGTGGCCAATTACCTCGGACTCTCGCCGGAGGCGGTCAGCCGCGCCACGCGGATGCTCGAGCGGCGCGGGATCGTGAAATTCACCGAACGCCATCGAGTCCGGATTGTCGACCGTCTCCAGTTCGACCGCCTCGTCGCTCGAGTCTAGAACCGAGAATTGGGGTTGCACACTATATTTTCGAAGCGACCTGCGGCGAATTGCTTCGAGCCTGCTTCGCGATATCCGACACCGACGATCGCGATTCATGTCTCGCGGGGCCGGCCATGCGACTCGCGCGTTCTTCAGCACGAACGACGATCGATCGGGGCTCGCTCTGACCAGCATCGCGATGATCATCCGCGCGTTGAGAGACGGCTGTACGTCGAGAGCGACGAATGCATAGGCATCAGAATCGACATCCACCTCCCCCTCGCGAGACCGTGCGCCGCGGATCGTAAATACGCAACGACCTGACCGTAAATTTCCGACGAACGTTTGCACGAAATCTCTGTTTACCCTTAAGAAACGGCCACGCTCTCCTGCTGGGGTCAAGGACCGAAGAAGTACGTAGAACCTTTTGCCGATTGCCCGTGTGTTGTGCGGGCAGGTAGGGTTTTCACCGCAGCACACGAACTCACATGCAAGTAGAGCTTCCCGGTTGCCTGAAGACCGGCACACAGGGAAAACCCGATCAAAGTGGGGGAATCAATGGGCGTGTCCGTATTTCCAGGCGTCAATAGCCGCAGACCAGCCGTCGAGGAGATGGCGGCGGAGATCTGCACACGGCTGGCGGATGTTTCGTCGCAACCGGTCGAGGAACGGCTCCGACAGGTCCTGACACGACTTATCGACGGGCTCGGCCTCGAGGGAGGCCTTTTCATACCACCTTCGGGGCACGACCAGCGAATCATCGCGGTCGGTACCGCCCTCATGACCGGCCGTGTGATTGTCGACTTCCTCGGACGTCCGCGTATTCAGGCCGTGGCAGGCCAGTCGGACGTGCTGCTGATTGACGGTCCACCACACGGTTCGAGCGTACTGCCCCCCGATGACCACCTTCATCTGTGGGCACTCGGTATTCGCACACTCGTCGTCGTCCCGTTGCGACGACGCGATCTCGGTCAGGGCGTCATCGCCCTCTACTCACAGCGATCCCACCCGCAGTGGGACGTGACGTCGCTGGAGCCGCTCATGACCGTGGCCGACGCCATCGACGTGCTCGTCGGCGATCGGCCGCCGGCCAATCCGTCGCCGGCCGCGGCCTCTTCCGGCGACGCCAGCATGCGAAGTGTGGTGAGCACGCAGGACCGTCATGCCGATCGCCAGATGGCGATACCGGCCGATGAGGCCTTGATCGGCGAAAGCGCCGCGTGGCGCTATGTCGTGTTCCGGCTCGATCAGGTGGCCGCCACTCAAGCGACCGTCCTGCTCCTCGGGGAGACGGGCACGGGGAAGGAGCTGGTCGCGCGCGCGATTCATCGCAGGAGTCCGCGCTCGTCGGGCAAGTTCATCGCTCTCAACTGCGCGGCGCTTCCCGCCACGCTGGTCGAGAGCGAGTTGTTCGGCCGCGAACGCGGCGCCTTCACCGGGGCGCATTCGAGTCAGCCCGGACGGTTCGAGCTCGCTCATCGCGGCTCGCTGTTTCTCGACGAAGTCGGCGACCTGCCGCTCGAACTCCAGCCGAAGCTGCTGCGAGTCCTTCAGGAGGGGCAGCTCGAACGTCTCGGCAGCACCCGCACCGTCGACGTCGATGTCCGCGTCATCGCCGCGACCAATCGCGACCTGGTCGAAGAGGTCCGGCAGAATCAGTTCCGCGGCGACTTGTACTACCGGCTGAATGTCTTTCCGATCTCGCTGCCGTCGCTGCGGGAACGACGCGAGGACATTCCGTTGCTCGCGCAGCACCTGGCCAATCGGTATGCCCGCCAGATGCACAAGAACCCCAAGCCGATTCCCGAGTCGGTGTCTCGGGCGCTCCAGCAGTACGACTGGCCCGGCAACATCCGTGAGCTCGAGAACGTGGTGCATCGCGCCATGATCCTGTCGACCGATGGCGCCATCGCGCTCAAGGACATTTCGCTCTCGTCGGCCAAACCGGTCGGCGCCGTGGGGACGACGCTCGAGGAGATCGAACGGAGTCACATTCAGCGGATGCTCAGCACGACGTTGTGGCGCATTGAAGGACGTCGGGGTGCCGCGGAACTGCTTGGCCTGAAGCCAAGCACCCTGCGGAGCCGGCTGCGGAAGCTGGGGATCAGGCGAGGGGCGTAGCCGGGTCGGCGTTTACTCCAGTCGACGTCCCTGAACGGGGACGTCGATCCGCAGTCGCGCACCGCCGCCCTGCGTCGAATCGACCATCAGCGTGCCGTGCACGAGGCTGACGCGCTCCTCCATGCTCATGAGTCCGATACCTCGTACGTGCGCTTTGGCGGGATCGAACCCGCGCCCGTTGTCGGCGACGACGAGTTCGATTCGGCCATCGTGGCGTGCGAGCGTGACCGTGGCGTGCGTGGCTTCCGCGTGCATGACCACGTTGCGAAGCGCCTGCTGCGCAACCCGATAGACACACAGCGCGAGATCATCAGCGACATCGTCGAAGCGGCCGCGGGGTTCGAAGGTGACCTGAATCTCGTGCTGGGCGGTCAGCGCGTCGCAGTGAGAGGCCAGGGCTGAAGCCAGTCCGGCGTGTTTGAGCACGCCGGGATGCAGCGCGTGCGAGGTCGCCCTGACCTTGTCGGCGAGCTCGCCGGCGAGCTGGCGAACGCGCGCCACTCGAGTCGCGACTGCCGGTTGTTCCTTCACACGACTTTCGATCAGGCTCAGTTCGATCGTCACCGCAGCCAGTTGCTGGCTGATGTCGTCATGGAGATCCCGGGCAATCTCCGTGCGCTCGGCCTCCTGCGCCAGGATCAAACGCTGCGCCAGCATCCGGATCCGTTGATAGGCCCCGTTCAGACTCGCCTCCTTGCCGCGCAGCTCCTCTTCCACACGCCACCGGTCGGTGATGTCGCGTCCGATACCCTGAAATTCCTCGATTCGACCCTCGGGCGACACGATCGCGTGATTCACCCACTGCTGCCGGCCGATCGTGCCGTCCGGTCGAAGGACCGAGTGCTCGTACGCGGGGGGCCGCTCACCTCGTAACAACGCCTCGATCTGCCTGCGTGTGCCCTCGCGATCCGCCTCGGGAATCAGATCGATGAAGCGGAGACCGATCAATCTGTCGCGGTCCTTTTCGAAGTAACGGCAGTAGGCCTCGTTGACGAACGTCAAGGTCGTGTCAACCAGGAACCGGCAGACCATATCGCTCTGATGCTCCACCACGCTGCGGTAGCGCTCTTCGCTCTGCGACAGCGCGAAGGTGACGAGGTGACGATCGATGCCCTTGCGGAGCATTTCGGCAATCGCGTCGAGCAACGCCGATCGGCTGGTCGCCGGATGCGTCTCGTACGCCATCTCGATCGCGCCGATCCGTCCGTCCGTGACCGAGAACACGGCGCGGTGGCTCCATTGACGATCCTCGAGCTCCGCCGAGGCGATGACACTCGTACCGAGGCGGGTTCGGACGCCCAGTACCCCCGGGTCCGGCCACATGTGGCGGATGGCGTCTCCGACTTCCCGGAGACGATCGCCGGTCTGTGCGAAGTCGCCGTGCTGCACGATTCGCGTGATCGCATGCAGCAGCGAGAGCTCCCGCGTGCTGGCCTCGAGCAGCGCCGCGAGCCGGAGGCAATCGTCGTCCGTCGTGTGCTTCAGCTCGGTCGTCGAGCCTGTGTTCACCGGACGATCCACGGGAACGGCTCGTCGTCGCGTGATCTGCGCCAGCGCGATGGCCGCGACGGCGCCGAGTGGAATAGTCAGCGCCAGCGCGAGCCCGTCAGCGACCGCCGGGGTGCCACCGCGCATGGTGGCAAGGGCACGAGCGGCAACGGCCGTACACGCCACCAGCCACCATTCGCGTCGCGGTACCAGCAGAAAGGCCCAGACGATGAGGGCCATGCCGATGAGAACGGCGCCGGCCTGCCTCGTGCTCGATTCCGGTGTGAGCCGAACGAGGACGTAATACGCAAGGCCGAACAGGACGATTCGCAGAATGGCCGCGCGAGTGAAGCCTTCCACGGCGTTCTCGAGAGCAACTCAGCGACTGCGCCGCGATCGGGCACGCCGGTTGCGTTCCTTCGTTAACGAGCCGGGCCAGCCCGCGAGCGTGACCCGGAACTGCGAAACGGATTTCGCGTGAATCATACAAGCGTTGGGGCTGTACGGGGGCGCTGGGGTCGACGGACGCCTGAGCCGGCCCCAGTCGCGGCGTGACGGGACCACGACATGTCGCGGAACGTGGCGAAACCCTCATCTCTGAATGCGCACCCGTGATGCACGTAGCCACAGTCAATCTGCGCTTGAGAGAAGACAAGCACGCTGAAGCGCTGAGCGCCGTCGACGGGTTCATCCGTCGGATGCACGCCTGGCCGGGGTGCTTGACTTGTCGCTTGTTGACCGACGCCGGCGACGGCCACTCGTTGACGCTGGTCTCCGAGTGGGATAGTCGCGAGGCGCTCGACAGCTTCCTGTCGTCGCGGGAGTTCCTCATCCTCCAAGGCATGCGGATGGTGCTGCGCGACGATCCCCAGGTCGTCCTCGACGAAATCCTGATTCGCTCGCGGATGTCGCTCGGAACGAAGACGCATTGATCGTCGCGGCGGCGCGCGTTTTTCAGTGCAACGGCTCAGGGAGACCGCGTCGTGAGGCTGGCGATCCGATTCAAACTGTGCCACGCTTGCCGCAGTTCGACGTCGACTACGGTTGCTGTGGCGCGTGGATCTCGTCGAAGGTCGTGTCTGAGGGGTCATGCACCCACCGCCGCGTACGCTGCTCGCTGATGACCACGTGCTCGTGGCGGAGGGCCTCAACCGTTTGCTCGAGCATCACTGCAACGTGATCGCGACAGTCGCCGACGGACGTCATCTCGTCGAAGCGGCCATCGAACTCAAGCCCGATGTGATCATCGCGGATCTCTCGATGCCCGGTCTCAGTGGACTGGAGGCCACCGCACAACTGCGAGCGCAGGGGCTGGAGTCGAAGATCATCATCCTCACGATGTACTCCGACGCGCGCATCGCCAAAGAGGCGATCAAGGCCGGAGCGGTGGGCTTCGTGTCGAAGCATGCCGCGGGGCAGGAACTGCTCACGGCGATCGACAACGTGCTCGGCGGCGGCATCTACGTGAGCCGGCCGGTCGCCGAACGGATCGGCGATTTGCCGATGGTCGAGAAGACGCCGGTGACGCTGACGGCACGACAACGCCAGGTCCTGCAGCTGATCGCGCAGGGCTACCGTATGAAAGAGATCGCGAGCACGCTCAAGGTATCGCGACGGACGGTCGAAACGCACAAGTACGAAATCATGCGGGTGCTGGGGTTCCGCAACACCGCCGACCTCGTGCGCTATGCCGCGTGGCTTGGCTTGATCGACACCTGACCGCAGGACACGTTGCCTGCGCGCCTCATCGCGGTTGCCACGTTCCACCGCGGCTCGACCGATATGGTGACGCGCGCCGAACAACAGTGTTGACGGGCAAGCTCCTTGCTCGATGGGTTCGATGGCCATGACGGTCGTGAACTCAGGAGGAGCTCCTCATGCCGGATCAGAAGAAACCCAACATCCTCGTCATCTGGGGCGATGACATCGGCATCTCCAATCTGAGCTGCTACAGCCACGGGGTGATGGGTTATCGCACGCCCAACATCGATCGCCTCGCGAAGGAAGGGATGATGTTCACCGACTCGTACGGTGAGCAGTCGTGCACGGCGGGCCGCTCATCCTTCATCACCGGACAAAGCGTGTATCGCACGGGTTTGTCGAAGGTCGGAATTCCCGCGGCTCCCATCGGCCTGCAGCCCGAGACGGTGACGATCGCCGACCTGCTCAAGAATCACGGCTACGCGACCGGTCAGTTCGGCAAGAACCATCTCGGCGATCTCAACAAGTACCTGCCGACGGCGCACGGTTTCGACGAGTTCTTCGGCAATCTCTATCACCTGAACGCCGAGGAAGAGCCGGAGATGTACGACTACCCGCCCGAGAAGGACTTTCCCAACTTCCGGAAGAACTTCGGCCCGCGCGGCGTGATCCGTTCCTTTGCGCGGGACACCGACGACGCGACCGAGGAACCGCGCTGGGGGCGTGTCGGCAAGCAGAAGATCGAAGACACCGGCCCGCTCACGAGAAAGCGGATGGAGACGTGCGATGACGAGTTCGTCGCCGCAGCCAAGGACTTCATCACGAGACAGCACAAGGCGGGCACGCCGTTCTTCGTCTGGCTGAACACGACCCACATGCACCTGTTCACGCACACGAAGTCATCGAGCATGGGTCAATCGGGCCGCTGGCAGTCACCGTACCACGACACGATGATCGATCACGACAAGCATGTGGGCGAGATATTGACGCTGCTGGATCAACTGGGCCTCGCGGACAACACGTTCGTGATGTATTCGACCGACAACGGCCCCCACATGAACACCTGGCCCGACGCCGGTATGACGCCGTTCCGCAGCGAGAAGAACACCAACTGGGAGGGCGCCTTCCGTGTGCCGTTGCTGGTCCGCTGGCCCGGACAGATCAAAGCCGGCTCGATCTCGAATGGGATCGTGCAGCATCACGACTGGCTGCCGACGTTTCTCGCCATGGCGGGTGAACCTGACGTCACCGAGAAGTTGAAAAAGGGACATACGGCCAACGGGAAGTCGTTCAAGAACCACGTCGACGGCTTCAACCTGCTGCCCTATCTGACCGGCAAGGAGAAGGAGAGCCCGCGCAATCTGTTCATGTACTTCAGCGACGACGGCGATGTGCTCGGCGTCCGCTACGACAACTTCAAAGTCGTGTTCATGGAGCAGCGCTGCGCCGGAACGCTGCAGGTCTGGGCCGAGCCGTTCGTGACCCTGCGGCTGCCGAAGCTGTTCAACCTGCGCACCGATCCGTATGAACGAGCGGATGTCACGTCGAACACCTACTACGACTGGTTCCTGCATCACGACTACATCATCTTCGCGGCCCAGACGATCGCCGGGCGGTTCGCCGAGACGTTCAAGCAGTTTCCGCCGCGTCAGAAGGCGGCGAGCTTCACGATCGATGACGCGCTCGCGAAGATGGGCGACGCGGTGGGCGGCGGAGGTCACTGAGTACGCGTCCTGGTTCGAAACGAGCGCGCGACCACCGGACGGTGGTCGACGAAGCCGGTGCGCCGCCGACGGGCCGGCTTGAAAGAGGATGGACACCATGAGCAGCGGGCCGGCCCCATCGTCGAACGAGCTCGCGGCGACACGTACCAAGCTCGCTGACTCGCGGACGCATCTCGCCGTCACGCGCACGATGGTCGCGCTCGATCGCACGCTCATGGCGTGGGTGCGGACGAGCACCTCGCTCATCTCGTTCGGGTTCACGATCTACAAGTTCTTCCAGTATCTGCGGCAAGGAGAGAAGACGAACGTCGAGCACTTGCTGAGTCCTCGCGAGGTCGGTCTCGTGATGATCAGTCTCGGCGTCGTCGCCCTGTTCATGGCGACGCTGGACTACCGCAATCAGATGCAGAAGATGCGGGCGGACTACCGCGACTACGGCCCCTTCCATGTCTCGATCGCGGGAACCCTGGCCGCGCTCATGTGCGGCCTGGGTGTGATCGGCTTCGTCCTTGTCTTCCTCCGCCAGTGAGGCGCCCGGTGAGCCTGCGCCCTACTTGAGGCGCGGTGACGCTGTGCGCGATGCGAAATATCCGGTGCGCGTGTGCGCCGTGACGCCCGGATGGTTCGACACCTTGATCGTGACTCGGCGGTACACGCCGTCCGCTTTGCCGTTCTTCGAGATGTAGCCGAGCGTGTACTGCTGCGCGAGGACGCTCGCGATCTGCGCGTAGATCGCGTCGAGCTCCCGGACGTCGCGCGCCACGAACATGAGGCCGCCGGTCTCCTGTGCGAACGATCGCATCAGAAACTCCGACTGCACGTTCGACTTCGATCCTGACAGACGCCATTCTTCAGTCGGGGCGACGAGCGCGATCGCGTAGATCGCAATCCCCGAGGCTTTCGCGAGCGACATCACGTCGTCGTACTGCACCAGGCTCGACGTGTCCTGGCCGTCCGACAGCACCGCGATCGCCTGCCGACGGATGTCGCTGCTGCCTTTCCGGATCCGATTCATGTCGGTCAGCGCGAGATAGAGCGCGTTGTACAGCGCCGTCGAGCCGCGCGCCGCGGTGTGCCGAATGGCGTCGACGGCGGCCGGAACGTCGTTGCCGAGAGGGACCAGCACGTTCGCGCGATCGTTGATCTCGATCACCGACACGCGGTCGTCCGCCCGTGCAGTGCCAACGAAGTCGATCGCTGCCTGCTGCGCGGTCGACAGAATGTTGGTCATGCTCGCCGAGGTGTCGAGAAGGACGGCGAGATCGAGCGGCATCCGGCCGGCGGCGAAGAACGACAGCTCCTGAGGCACGCCGTCCTCGAACACCGTGAAGTCTCGTTCCGTGAGACCGGGGACGAAGCGCTTGTGTGGATCGGACGTGGTCACATTCAAGGCGACGAGATCGACGCCGGCGCGAAATGGCGCCGCCTTTTCACCTTCCGGTTGAGACTGTGCGGTGAGCCCGTATTCGAGCACACCAAGTGCCAGCCATGCGCACAGCAACACGTCCAGCCGGGTTTTCAGACAGTTCGCGTACATGGAAAAGCATCCCCCGGGTCATCGCAGCGTTCGCGATTCGCACCCCTCCTCCAGCCACTGGGTGAGGTGCAGAGTCTGCGCCGTATCCCGGTACACCACCGTCTGGACGCGCTGGCGCGTCTCGGCGACGTCGACATCGAGGCAGAGTTTGTAGTTGACCCCCTCGACGATCTGACGCTCCGCACGTGTGATCGCCCGCAGTGTCGGGGGATTCGGCGATCGCATCGCCCACATCGCGACGGCGAACGCGGCGGCGTGCTGAACATCCGGATCGTACGGATCGACGCCAATGTACCCGCCCGGCCGCGGCATGCGCGTCAGGCTGGTGTTGATCACCGATGGCAGCTCTCGTCGTTGCGGATCGAGCAGCCGCAGCACCTCATCGGACACGTGCAGGAAGTACTGAGGCTTGGTTGGCGGATCGCCGTCGAGCTGATAGACGGTCGCGCCCCTGTCGTCTCCCGATCCACGCACTGCGCGCCACCGTCCGCGTGTCAGCGTCTGCTCGATCCCGTGGCCCGAGAGATAACTCTGTTCGAACAGATACGTGCCATCGCTCGACGAGAGCGGGCTGGTTGCGAACAACGTCAACTTTGCGCGAACCGCGGCGCAGTCGACGCACATCAGGACTCCGACGTACTCGCCCAGGAGCGGCCCGCGCAACGCGGGTGCGGCGCCGGTTTGTGAAGCGGCCGGCTGCGTCGAGCCGGTCGTCGGGGTCGTTGAGGTCTGGTCGGTCGTAGTCTGGCCGGCAGCCACCAGACTGCCGGACGTGACGATCGCTACGATGATGAGGAGACATCTAGTCATATGCGCTCGATCGCAGGCGGCGTCCATGCGTCCTCGAGGAACTCGGGGCCGGGCCAGTAGAGCCGCATGCTCAGGATGAAGTGATCGCGTGGGGCGGGAAGCCAGTTCGATTCGCGCGCCCGTCCCGGTGACTCGTGTTGGATGTAGATCGTCAGCGTGCCGTCGCGTCCGAACGTCAGACGTTGACGGCTGGTGATCGCGTGGCGGCCGAGGCGATTCTGGACGAGCCCGTCTCGCGTGTTGTACATCGCGAGCGACCACAACCCATGAACGGGCGGGAGTTGTCCATCCAGGAAGCGGAGTAGATAGCGATCGATGCCCGAGAGCGGCCGCCCGTGTGTGTCGGCATCGGCGCGGAGGGTGATGCCGTCCTCGGGCGGGGCCGCGCCCAAATCGCGGAGGGCGTTCGCCGCGCGGCGCACGTAGTCGCCATCACGATTCGCGCAGTCGGGCATCCACCACCCGTTCACCGAACGTCCCGACGGCTTCTTCGCGTCGACGACGATTCGGGCCAATGCAGTGTGCGCGCTGGTATCGATGCTCCTCGACAGGGCGACGTCATCTTTGACGTGGAACGGAAGTCCTGGACCGATCCCGATCAAGGAGAAGCGATTCAAGGCCGGCCCGTCCCGGGGAGCCGGCGGGTTCTCGATCATGAGCATATTCAGATGCTGGAAGAACTCACTGCCGGGCATGGCGGCGATGCGTTCAGCCGGGCTCAGCGACACGTCCAGACCCCGCGGCATCGGTGCATGTCGTAACGGCTGATAGTCGCGACCCCAGAGGCCCAGAGGCATCAACCCGATGCGACGCTGCAGTTCGTGGACCACCGCGTCATCCTTTGCAGTCGTGCTTTCAATGCGAGCGATCAGCCGGGCCACATTGGTTGGCGATTCGATCGTCTTCAGACCGCGCTTGATCGATCCGGGCCATCCGGGACCGACGATGGCGATGTCGCCGGTGGAATCGCCTGAGGTGCGCGAGCCGATCGACGCAAACACCGTGGCCCATGCATCGCTCAGATGCATGGAGTAGTACCGGTCGTGTATATCGGGCACGCTCAGCACGACAGGCTCTCTCGCGAGGTTGAGCCACGCCACTGACGGGAACACGTCCGTATTGGGAAACCGGACGTGTGATGATCGGACCGCCCGTGTGCCATGCGCGAACTGATTCACCGGGGCTCGCTCGTGATCAGGTGCGCTGACATCGGTCATCACTTGTCGAGAGGCGTCCATCAAAACCAGCGGGAATCCAAAGGCGTACGCCTCACAAATGAGCTCATGTGCCTCCTCCGTCTCGAGCATCGCGAGGAGGGTTCGCATCTCGTGGGCGTGCACAACCATGACGATGATTCAAGCGAAGCGACGCACTTCTCCCGACTGCTGCGGTGAAGACCGTCGCAAGCGGAGTGCCAGTCACTCGCGCAGACGCTCGCGCGTCGAATCTGAACGACGGCCGCGCTGATGCGTGGCGATTCCGCGATGCCTCGCGGAGCCGGCGCGTGAGGTGTGCTCACGGCCCGTCGTGAAACTCTGCTGGATTTCGGCGCATGTCTTGCGTGCGGCGTTAGCACGATATGACTTCGAACAGTGATGCGACCGTCTGCGGCGATGCCGACGTGGCCTCGGCCGAGCCTCAACCGGCGACGCCACCATTCCCCGACATGGTGTGGGTGCCGGGCGGTACGTTTCGACTGGGATCGGACAAGCACTATCCGGAGGAGCGCCCGGTCCATCGCGTGGCGGTCGACGGGTTCTGGATCGATCGTCATCCGGTGACCAACGCCCGCTTTTCGCGCTTCGTCGAGACGACGGGGCACCTGACGTTTGCCGAGCTGGTGCCGAATGCCGCCGACTACCCGGGCGCGCTGCCGGAGATGCTCTATGCCGGCTCGCTCGTGTTCGTGAAACCGACAGGACCTGTCGACCGGCGCAACATCGGAAACTGGTGGCAGTTCATGAAGGGCGCCGATTGGCGCCATCCGCAAGGCCCGGCAAGTACGATTGAGCAGCTGCGCGACCATCCGGTCGTGCACGTGGCATTTGCCGATGCGGAGGCGTTCGCGAAGTGGGAAGGCAAGTCGCTCCCCACTGAAGCCGAATGGGAGTGCGCCGCACGCGGTGGTCTCGATGGCGCGCCCTACGCGTGGGGCGATGAATTCCTGCCCGGCGATCGGCACATGGCCAACACCTGGCAAGGCGAGTTCCCCTGGTCGAATACGGTGGCCGACGGATATGAAGGGACGTCGCCGGTCGGCGCGTTTCCGCCGAACGGGTATGGCCTGTACGACATGATCGGCAACGTCTGGGAGTGGACGACCGATTGGTACGCGCCCCAGCACGCTCCCGACGCGCTCAAAGCGTGTTGCACACCGCACAACCCTCGTGGAGGACGCGAGGACGCGAGCTACGATCCGCGTCAGCCCGAGATCAAGATCCCACGCAAGGTGCTGAAGGGTGGCTCGCATCTGTGCGCACCGAACTACTGTCGACGCTATCGGCCCGCTGCGCGATTCCCTGAACCGGTCGACACGTCGACCTGCCACGTCGGGTTCCGCTGCATCGTACGGGTGCAGCCCGGAAGCGATCGCTGATCGTGGAAGAGCTCCTTCGTCAGATGTCGGAGGGCGTTGCGCTCGCGATCGAGACGGTCGCTGTCGTGATCGTCGCCTGGGGATCGATCGAAGCGGCGTTCGCGATCACCAAGATCGGGGCCAGCGGGCGGGCGACGCATGGCGCCCGCAAGATGGCATGGCGCCGGCTTGGCATGTGGCTTCTCCTCGGCCTCGAGTTCGAGCTGGCCGCCGACATCGTGCGAACCGTCATCTCGCCGGAATGGGCGGACATCGGTCAGCTCGGGGCGATCGCCGTCATCCGTACGTTCCTCAACTACTTCCTCGAAAAAGATCTGCGCGAGGCTCGTGAATCCGAGGCGTCCGGGACGTCGCTTCAGCCGGAGCTGCCACCGAGCCAGCCGATCGCCAGGCTGGCCCATGGCACTTCGGAGTAGAGCAGCACGAGGAACCACGTCGCGACGTACGTAGCGCGCAGCGCCCGCTGCTCCCGTCGACACAAGGCGACCCCCATCGTCAGCAGCAGCCATCCGAATCCTGCGACCGGCGCGATCGCATAGGTCACCACGCAGAACGCCAGCAGCAGCGGATGTCGGACGACGGAAAGGCGCGGACCGAGTGGCAGAAGAAACGTCGCCGCGATCAGGCTTTCGACCACGAGCATCCCCCAAGTGGAGACGAGCACGAGTCGCAGGAAGGCGCGCGGTTCCTCGAGCGCCGGTGGATGCAGCAGTTCGGCGCCCTCCGGCAGCGCCTTGAGGACATCGCGGTTGTGATCGAGTTGCGGTTGACTCAGCCCGCCCAGCAACTGCACCGTATCCGAGAACCGATCGTCGGTCAGCCACGTCACGCGAAAGAACCGGCCGTCCAGATAGTCGGTCGAGAGCGCAGCCTTCCAGAGAACCGCGAGGAGAAACGCGCTGCCGATCAGCAGTCGTCCGCTCGTGGCGATCACGCGTTCGTAATGGGGTCGAGAGTCATGACGTTCCCCGTCATGACTCCCGACCCCATTTCCGGCGCCCAGCGCAAGCGCCGCGGCCAGACACCAGTACGCGAGGAGGTAGATGTGGTTGTCGGGGACCGGCCAGTCCGCGGCGATGCGCAGCGCGATGAGCGCGGCGAGTGTGTACCACGTCAACGGGCGGAGCAGCGCGCGCGGCGACAGCAGCGCGACGCCGGCACACAACAGAATCAGAGGCCGTACTGTCCATGGCCCCATCGGACGAAGCAGCAATGTGAGCGCAGTCAACCGGAGCGCGAGCGGCACGTGCACCACTCACTCGTGCGGCGGCTCGAGCGGCGGCGAGAGATGCAGCGTGAAGGTGCGCAGGCGCTGTTCCGTGCCCCGCAACGGCACTCCGTCGTATACGATCCTCCACGCTTCGACGCGGACACTCGACACCGGTCGTCCCTGCCGTTGTTCGCGATCCGCGACCGCCCGGGCAAGCTGCCTGAGGAAGTAGTCGGCGGGAAAGAGTTGCGCGCGCAGCGCGGCTTCGTCGAGCGCGGCGGGCACGCTGAGCTCCTCCGATCGTCCGGGCGCATCGACGATCAGCCGGATGAAGCGATACGCTGTCCCGTCAGTGGTGGCGAACATGCCGAAGCCACCGCCCTTCCATGGACTCAGATTCGCGAACATCGCAAGAACGATCTGCGAGACCGCGACCGCGAACAACAGCGCTGTCGGCAGCCACACGCGATAGGCAGCGACCGTCGCGGCACGTCTGCGCTCAGAACACCACGACGCGATAGCCCGTCGCCACACGCTCGTAATAGGTATTGCCGCACCGCTGATAAGTGACTGCGCCGACGCGCGCGGCGCCGCAGCCCCCCGGCAGTGTGGCGATGATCGCCCCCGCTGGTGGTGCGACGACCTGATAGGCGACGGCGCCCCCGGTCACGACACGGGTGTAGTAGCTTCCGCCCGAGTACAAGTACGACGTCGGCCCTACGACGACCGTGGCCGCGCCGGCCGGCGGCCGCGAGAGCATCGTGCCGACGGCGATCGCGGTGCCGGCAGCAACACCCGCGGCCACTCGCCATCCTTCGTAATCTTCGTAGTGGTTCCCGACGACGACGCCACCGTATCGGCCGACTGCCGCTCCGTGACCTTCTTCACCGACGACCACGGCGCCTCGTCGTCCGACGGCCGCGGTGCCATCGTCGCCATGCACCACAGCGCCACGACGACCGACTGCGGCGTACCCTTCATCACCCTTGACGGCGGCGCCATGCGGTCCCACGGCAGCGGTCCCGTGTTCACCCTGCACCACGGTTCCACGAGCACGCGCACCTCGGACGGTCTGGCCCGTGACTTGAACGACTGTTGAGACACTCGCGACGGCGATCACGAGCAATAACCCGACGCGCGTCAGCGTTTGTGGTCTCACGTGGATGCCGCGCATGGTTCCATCTCCATCGCTACTTCGGCGATCCCGGTGTGACGTCGGACGCTGGTGTGGCATCGGGCTTCGCGTCTGGTGGCAGCACGGCCGATGCTCGCTGGATCACGGCAACGCCTTCGTAGTCATCCGGAATGCGAGCCTGGAACATCGCGTCGCTCACTCGGGGCATGAGGTTCCAGTCCTTGAAGAGCACGGTCGTCTTGCGGTTGCGACTCTTGTAGTTCACCCACAGCTTGGTGGGGAGCGGTTCGCCTGAATCTGGAATCCAGATCGTCCAGTCGACGTTGGGATGACGCCACTCGAGCCGTGCGCTTCTCTTGCCGTCGATGGTGTCTTCGCCTTCCCAGCCGCCGGTCGTCTGCGAGCTGAGGTAGGACTTCTGCGGATCGCTCGTCAGCAGATCGCCGATCGGCAGCGGAATGTCGTACCGCTCAGAGACCGTCTGGATCGTTTCGTCCAGTGTCGCCGGCGTGGGAATGACGCCGAACACCTTCTCGCCATGAAACAGCAGGGTCAGCTGAGCGCCGTCGTAGAACCCTTCGGTATTGCGGTCGCCGGATGTCTTGAACCACAAGCGATCCGGCCGGCGCACGGTCACGAGACGCTGCACATGCACCTGCCGCGTCTTCCCGTCGCGTGCGAGGCGATCGCTGGTCTCGTCTGTTGCGACGCTGAGTGCCTGGGCGGATGCGATCCTGAATGACGTCTGCTTGAGCAGGTCCTCGCCGCGCGCCCGCTTGTCACGCGTGCCGCAGGCCCCCGTCACCATCATCGCGACCGCGAGCATCATCGCGAACCCGCTCGCGTGACGTGTGGACACTCATGCCTCCGTGCACGGCGCACCAGACGTTGCTTGCCATGAACTGTGTGTTGAAAAGAGACCGGACCGGATGCTACCGACCAAGACCCGCGTACCGGCCACTGTTGCAGCGCCGGCTGTCCCCCCAAGAGCGGCTGATCAGAGCGCTCCGGCCCGATCGTCGACTGAGACGCGCCTTCCGGTGCGCGCGAAAGACGCGTTCGCGACGCGCATTGAAATTCAAGTCGCGGGCCAGACATCGACAAAGGGCAAGAGCCTGGAAAATCATCCGGCACGCGTAGGACGTCCCGCCGGATCGAGCCAAGGACCGCGACATCCCGCGGATGTGCGAGCAGCTGAGCTTGAGTCGGTTCACTTTGATCGCAGGGTTTTCTTGACTCGAGTCGCGCCGCGAGCATTACTATCGAGGTCTTCCCTCTGGTTTCGCTGTTCCGCTTGCAGCGCTCCCCCTATGACCAGCTGGTTACGTCTTCGAGTGGTGCCGATGATTGACGCGATGCACTACCGCGGGGGGCGAGTCTCATCGAGTACGGTGGTCACAGCGGTCGCGGTGGCGGTGCTCTACCTTTGGGGCACGCAGATCGGCCTGCTGCTCACACCGCACAACCAACCGGTCTCTCTTCTGTGGCCGCCGAACGCACTGCTGCTTGCAGCGCTGCTGCTCATGCCTCGAACCGACTGGGCCTGGTGCGTCCTGGCCGTGCTTCCGGTGCACCTGACGACGCAACTCCTGCATGGCATCTCGCTGTCGACCAGCGTGGGCTGGTATTTCACCAACGTGGGGGAGTCGCTGCTGGGCGCCTTCTGGCTGACGCGTGCGAGGCCGCCGCGTGATTTCTTCCAGGACCTCGCCGGGCTTGCCCTCTTTCTGCTCATCAGCGTCGTCGGCGCCACAGGGCTCACCTCGTTTTTCGATGCCGCCGTCGTGATCGCGACCGAACCGGGTCAACGCTACTGGGACGTCTGGGAGCAACGGTTCGTCTCGAATGCCCTGGCCACGCTGACGCTCGTTCCGCCGATCGTGATGGTCGGTTCGTCGAACCTCGCGCGACTGCTCGAGCGGAACCGCCGATGGTTCGCCGAAGCGGCGCTCCTCGTGATCCTGACGATGGTCATCGTCGATCTGCTGCTGGAGATCCAGCTCGAGACGCAGGTCATGATTCCGGCGCTGATGTACAGCGTGCTGCCGCTCCTGTTCTGGGCTGCCATTCGATTCGGCCCGACCGCCGTCGGTCTTCTGCAACTGGTCGTCGTGGCGGCGCTGCTGAGGGCCGTGCCGGATCGCGTGTCCTTCTCGCTCCACGATGTGTGGTCGCTCCAGATGCTCCTGGCGATGTTGAGCGTGCTGTCGCTCTCGCTCGCGGTGGTCGTGCGCGAACGCAGTCGTCTCCAGTCCCTCCACAGTGCGGTCCTTCGTTCGATTCCAGATGCACTGGCGATCCTCGATCCCGCCGGCGTGGTCATCGAAACGAACGAGGCATGGACCGATGCCGGCGATCACAAGATGCGGCCGCCGTTTGTGGGCGTCAAGCGCCACGCGAACTACCTCGATCGTCTTCGCGGCGACATCGAGAACTGGCGCGACGGGGCGACGATCGTCGCGGGTCTCGAGGAGATCCTGTCAGGCGCGCGCACCTATTTCGACGTGGAATACGAGTGGCGAACGGAGGAGCAGTCGCTCTGGTTCTCGGTCGCCGCGGTCCCACTCACCGGCGATCGTCGCGGTGCCGTCATCACGCACAGCGAGATCACCACGCGCAAACGCACCGAGGCCGAAACCGTTCACCTGCGCAACGAGATTGCGGTCGCCGGTCGCATGATGACCATGGCCATGCTGTCGGCATCGCTCACCCACGAGCTCAGTCAGCCGCTCACGGCCGTCCTCGGTAATGCGCAGGCCGCCAGACGACTCGTGGCCCGCGAGCTCAAGGGCCACCGCGAGCTCGACGCGATTCTCACCGATGTGGTGTCGGCCAGCCACCGCGCGTCGAGCATCCTGAGCCATCTTCGCAGCTGGTTCAAGACCGGACGACTCGATGCACACCGATTGAGCCTCAACGACGTCGTCACCGATGTCGTCACGGTGCTGCAGAGCGACCTGCTCCGCCGCGGGGTATCTGTCGTCAGCCGGTTTGCGCCGGATCTTCCGGACGTTCGCGGCGACCGCATGCAACTGCAACAGGTCGTGCTCAACCTGATCCTCAATGCCTGTGAAGCGATGAGTGAGATCGAACCAGGCGAGCGGCAGATCACGATCACGACCGCCCTGGCGGAGGGGCGAATCGAGCTGAGTATCGAGGACGTGGGGACCGGCTTTCCTCCGGAGCGTCTCACGTCGCTCTTCGAACCCTTCGTCTCGACCAAGCCGACCGGTCTCGGACTCGGTCTCGCGCTCTGTAAGGCGATCCTTCAGGCGCACGATGGCGAGGTCTCTGCGAGGAACAACGACGATCGGGGAGCGACCGTCTGCTGTGTGTTGCCGTGTGCCCCCGACCCCGCCTCGGAAGAGCAGCCCGACGGATCGCAGGTCGCGGTTATCCCTCGATGACCGACAGCAGGCGGACCAGGTCCGCCACCGATCCCACTTCCAGCTTGTGCATCACCCGTCCGCGGTGGATCTTGACGGTCTGCTGACTGACGCCGAGTTCGTCAGCGATCTGTTTGTTCAGGTATCCGCGCGCGACGAGTCGACAGACCTCGAGCTCACGAGGGGTGAGCCGCGCGAGCTTCTCGCGTGCACCCGCCATTTGACTCCGGCGAAGCCGACTCGTCGTGTCCCGATCGAGAGCCCGCGAGACCGCTTCGATCAGTACCGCCTCGTCAACCGGCTTCTCCAGGAAGTCCACCGCCCCGAACCGCATCGCGGATGCCGTGGAGGCCACGTCGCTGCGGCCACTGACGAACACGATCGGCATCTGGATGTTGGCCTGGCTCATGGCTTCCTGCAGCTGAAGGCCGTCCACGTCGGGCAGTTTCAAATCGAGGATGAGGCACGACGGCCTATCGCTGATCGGGCGTTTCAGGAACGCCGATGCCGACGTGAACGTTTCCACGGCGAAGCCGGCCTGACGAAGCACACGCTCCAGCGCACGCAGAACGTCCTCGTCGTCATCCACTATCAGTACAGAGGAGGCTGTGGAGGCAGAATTCATCGGGAAGTCAGGCACCTGCCGGAAGTGCTGCATAGAATACCCGGGTGACGGTCGACCTCTTGTTAGACTTTAGTCCCATGTCCGCAATAGAGTGTGCATGTGAACGGTCGAGGCACGGCCGGGCGTTCGGAACGGCCGTGGCCGTCGTTAGTACCGGACATCAACTGGGGGTTAGCCATCATGCGGCCTGCCGGCAGAGTCTGGATCGTCGATAACGACCGGGATGCCCTGACACTCATCACCACGTATCTCGCCACAACCAGATTCGATGTCCGCGCGTGCGCGTCGGCCGAGGAGTTTCTCCGTCAGCGGCCGTTGACCCCGCCCGCGTGCGTCATCGTCGATCAATGCCTGTCGGGTGTCTCGGGGCTCGAATTGCAGCAGCACCTCGCCGACGACCCCGCTGTCTCGGTCGTGTTCGTGACCGCGCATAAGGATATTCCGACCGTTGTCCGGGCGATGAAGAAAGGTGCGATCGATTTCCTGACGAAACCGGTCAATCCGCTCGCGCTCGTGTCGGCCGTGACGCGGGGGATTGAGCAGAGCACGCGCGCCGATGGCGACCGTCGCGCCCGTGAGCGGTTCTCGGCTCGTCTCATGCGTCTCACGCGGCGGGAATACCAGGTGATCGCCGGCGTCATCCGCGGGCTGCTGAACAAACAGATCGCCTGGGAGCTCGGGACCGCCGAGAAGACCGTGAAAGTCCACCGTGCCCGTGCGATGGAGAAACTCGAGGTGGGATCGGTCGCCGAGCTGGCCAGAATCGCCTTGGCCACCCAGACACGTCTGCCGTTCCCCACCACGCACGCGGAAGTCACGCCCGCGGCCGCTCGCGGCTCGTCTGACCAAGCCCCGCTGCACGATCTCCATTCGCCCGCACGTGATGGGTGGCACGAAATCTGACTGATCGATCCTCCGCTGTCCCCCTGCGGAAAGGATTGCGGTCATGACTTACTCCCAGAAAGTGCGCACCGGCGCGATCATCGGCAGTGCCGTGATCGCGCTGGCGTGCGGTGGCGGCCAGTCTCAGCCAGCGAATCAGCAGCCGCCCACTGCTGCGGCTCCGCCACAGGCCGCACCGACTGAACCGGCGGCGCCAGCAACGACGCCACCCGCTCAGCAGCCCGCCCCGGCGCGGCCCGCTGCTCAACCTGGCCCCAGTGCCTCTCGCCCCGCGCCATCCCCGACCAGGCCGGCGAACGCTCCTGCTGCAGCGCCGTCAACGACAGCGGCGGCACCGGCGCCGCCACCTCCTCCACCCCCGCCCCCGCCACCCCCGCCCCCGCGAGTGTTCACGATGAAGGCGGGCACCCCGATCGCTGTGTATACGACGGCGGCGATTTCAACCGAGACGCACAACGCCGGCGATCGATTTACAGCCTCGCTGGCGAAGCCGATCACGGAAGGTGACTGGGTCATCGCGAAAGAAGGCGCCCGAATCGAGGGCGCTGTCGTCGACGCCGATCCGGGAGGCAAGGTGAAAGGCGTGGCCTCGATGACGTTAGCCCTCAAAAAGCTGACGCTTGCGGATGGGCGCACGATCGATCTGCAGACCAACACCGTCTCCAAGGAAGCGCCTCCCTCGAAGGGAAAGGACGCAAAAAAGATCGGGATCGGTGCGGGGGTCGGCACCGCGATCGGAGCCATTGCCGGCGGTGGCAAGGGCGCGGCGATCGGCGCGGCGGTCGGCGGCGGCGCCGGGACCGCGGCGGCCCTTGCGACCCGCGGGGACCCGGCGAGCGTCCCCAGCGAAACGCTGCTGAACTTCTCGCTGTCGCAATCGTTCTCGGTGACGGAGCAGAAGGATCTGCCGAAACCGTGAACCAAACGGAATAACGGAGATCTCACGCAGAGATCGCCTCTATGAGGTGCAGAGATCGCTCACCGCGATCTCCGCACCTCAGCGATCGCCACGTGAACGCTCTTCGTCTTGGTTCTGTCCCCGCTGCCGCCCCACAAGACCTCCACTTCCTGTCGTCAGTCCCCCGTTCGAGAACGGTTTGGATTAGGCTAGTGCCCGTCAGGAGGAGCCCTATGCTTCGTGTGCGACTCGCCTTCGCGGCGCTGCTCGTGGTCGGCCTGAGTGCGTCGAGCAGTTATCTTTCGGCTGCCGATCTCGATCCGAAAGCCATCAAGATCCAGCTGCCCCCCGACATCAAGTGGAACAAGGGCCAGGGTTCCGAGACGGCGACTCTGGTCGGCGATCCGAGCAAGCCCGGCCTGTACGTAGTCCTCCAGAAGTGGCTGCCACACAACAACAGCCGGCCGCACTTTCATCCCAACGATCGCTACATTACGGTGCTGAAAGGTACGTGGTGGGTCAATACCGGTCCCAAGTACGACCCCGACGGTTTCAAGCCCGTGCCTGCCGGCAGCTTCGTCGTCCACACCGCCAAAGAGATTCATTACGATGGCGCCCGTGACGAAGAGTGCATCCTGCAGATCGTCGGGATTGGGCCCGCGACCGCCACACAGGCCGAGCAGAAGTAGATCGAATTAGAAATCGAATCGAAGGCTGAGGCGAGCCGTACGTGGCGCGACGGGATGCGTGTGCACGTCGTCGACCCCGGTGACCGGTTCGCCGGGAAGTCGTGATCGGTAGTAGTACTCGATGTCGCTGGCGCGCACGTCGAGCAGGTTGAGCACGTCGGCGACAAGACGCGTACCCCGTGCGAGGCGGTAGCCCGCTTCAGCGTTGACCAGCATGGAACGCGTCGCTTCGACGCTGGCGTCTTCGACGAGTGGCCGCGGGCCCAGGTATCGCACGCGGAGCTGGCCCGAGATGCGTCGCTCGGTGACGGACAAGCCCGCCGATGCGACGCGCTGGACGGCACCGGGGATCTCCGATCCGATCGGATCGTGATCGGTGAAGCGCGCCGACGACCATGAGAGATCGGCGTCGAGCGTCAGCCACGGGCGCACGCGGTAGTAATTCGTCCATTCCACCCCGAAACGACGACTCGGCCGTCCGGCTTCGGTCGTGCCCGCGTCGCCCACGAAGACGAGCTCCGAGTCGAGCGCCAAGCCCCACACCGCGACCGTGGTCTGCAACCTCGGAACGAGGATCGATCGAAAGCCGATCTCGGCGCCTCGTGTGCGCGCGAATGGTGTAACACGCTCAGCCTGAGTTCGCGTCACCGGATCAATCGTGATCGTCGCCCCACGGGCATCGTTGCTGTGGAAGCCGTAGCCGACGTTTCCGTACACCTCGATCGTATTCGAGGGAGCAAAGACGACTCCCAGCTTGGGACTGACGAGGCCCGTGGTGTCGATGCCGGAGTTCTCAGGGAGATTGCTTCGGACGTCGAAGTGATAGACATCTCCGCGTAGACCGGCCGACACCCTGAACCGGTCCGTGAACTCCAGCTCGCTCTGATAGTAGAGACCGGTCGACGTCTGCTGCACACGATCGTCGCGCGTCGTCGAGAGGCGCTGCCGATCGCGAGTGGCGTAGAGCCCGAGTGGGCCGATGCGATCGTGACGCACTTGGAGGCCCAGGGTCTGTTCGAGCCCGCGATTGAACAGCCTCGTGCGTCGACGATGGTTGGCGCGGACGCCGAAGACGCGTCGGCGATCAACCTGCTCGAACTGGTCACCGTTGACCGGGTCGTCCAGGAAATACGTGAAGTTCGAGAAGAGATCGAGACTGGAATCGATGCCGTAGGCGAGCACTTTCGTCGTGCTTGCCGTACCAGAACGTTGAAGCTCCGCGGATATCGTGTAGCGATGCGCCTGTCCGCCATCAGATGAATCGAGGCTGCCGAATCGCGGGATGAGCCCCTCGGTGACAGCGCGGTCAGCCACTTGATCGGTCGCGGTCCATCGTGCGTGGTAACCCATGAACGTGAGCGCCATCGCCTTTTGCGTATCGCCGCGGCTGTAGCGCACGAGGCCATTGAGGCGCCTGTAGTCTTCTGGCGTCACCCACGGGCCGTCCGCGGTACCGGTCTCGAAGCCGACCAGAAGATTGCCCGCGCCGATTCGCGGTGATGCGGCCGCGAGCAGGCGGTCGTACCCGAGGCCGCCGACCGTCAGCTGCGCGAGCGGCCGCTCGAGCGCGTTCACATAGTTGATGTTGGCTGCTCCCGCCGTTGAGAAATCACCTTCGTTGGCGTAGTAGGGGCCCTTCTTGAACTGCACGCCGCTGACCAGCTCCGGGATCAGGAAGTTGACGTCGGACCAGCCCTGCCCGTGCCCGTGTGTGGGCATGTTGACCGGCACGCCGGCGACGCTGACGGCGAAGTCCGTGCCGTGATCGAGGTTGAATCCACGCAGGTAGTACTGATTCGCTTTGCCCTCACCGCTGTGCTGACTGATCACCAGTCCCGGAACGGACTCGAGCAGGTCACCCGGTCGTGCAGACGGACGGCCCTCAATGTCTTTCGCGGTCAGCGCGCCTTCCGATGCCGAGCCAGCGATGCCGATGAGCGATCGGCGTGGGTCTTCGACCGTCGCCAGATCTCTGAACGGTCGGTGGACCGTCACCGTGATCGTTTCCGTGAACGCGGGCGGGACATCTTGTTGATCGTTGCAATCGGTCACCGATTGCGCGTCGGCTGCGCGGCTGGCCAGCATTGCGAGCACCAACACGGGGACGATGCGCCTGGCCATCACTCCACCCTACGTGCCGGGAAGGGCGTTGGATTGCCTCCCACCACATCCATCCGCGTGTCGTCTCCGTAGAGGAGGCGTGACCGCGGAGGTGCGCATGAAGGTCGCCTGGCCGATAACCGCCTTGCTCCTGCTTTTCACACAAGCCTGCAGCCGTACGCCCCAAATTGATCCTCGACACGACGCGCCGCCGCTCAATCAGGCCTGCGTCGTTCCCGTCGTCGCAGATGCGCGCGGCGACGCCGACATCACGAAGCTGCAACAGGACCTGCGCGAGCGCCGCGCATCTGCCCGTGCAGCGGAACAGTTGGGCTATCGCTTCATCTCGCTGGCGCGCCTGTCCAACGATCCCGGCTTCTACAAGATCGCCGAGCAGTCCGCCGCCTGTCTCGAATCGTTCGAACCGGACGCGCCCGCCGCGTTGTTGCTGCGCGGCCACGTGCTGCATCAGCTGCATCGCTTTCACGACGCGGAGCAGATCGCCCGTCGGCTCGTCGCGCGGCGGGAGTTCGTCCTCGATTACGGGCTGCTCGGCGACGTGCTCATGGAGCAGGGCCGACTGGACGAAGCGGCCGTCGCCTATCAGAAGATGATCGACCTCAAGCCGTTCTACCAGTCCTACACCCGCGCCGCCCACCTGCGATGGCTCCGCGGCGATCTCAACGGAGCGATCGAGCTGATGCGGGCCGCGGTCAAGGCGGCAAGCCCACGCGATCCTGAATCGGTGGCCTGGGCGTACTCGCGTCTCGGCGCGTACGAGCTGCAGCGCGGGCGACTCGTCGATGCAGAGCGGATGGTGGCCGCGGCGCTCCAGTTCGTGCCCGACTATGCGGCAGCCCTTCTCACGCGGGGCCGCATCCAGCTCGCACAGCAGAAATACTCCGACGCTGCCGTGACGCTCGAGCGCGCGGCGCATCTCAACCCGCTGCCCGAGTACCGATGGACCCTTGCCGACGCGCTCCGCGCGCTGCATCGGATCGAAGAGGCGGAGTCAGTAGAGAAGCAGCTGGTCGCCGAAGGGGCTGATGACCCCCGCACGCTCGCGTTGTTTCTGGCGACGCGACGCGTCGACGGGCAGAAGGCCATCGACCTTGCGCGACGCGAACTCCAGAACCGCGGCGACATCTTCACACTCGATGCGCTGGCCTGGGCACTCGCGTCCACCGGCCAGGTGCACGAAGCATCTGCGGTCATGGCGCAGGCGCTCGCGGCAGGCACGCAGGACGGCCGCCTGTTCGTGCACGCGGCGGCGATCGCTGCGGCCGACGGCCGTACGTCGGATGTCGCGCGTTGGGCGCGCAAGGCCCGGATGTTCCGGTTCACCCTCCTTCCCTCGGAGCTGGGGGTGCTCCGCACGGGAATCGCGTCTTCACCCCAGGCATGAGGTCATGACCATGAAACGACTGCTGTGCATGCTGCAGCTGATCGCTGCAGCGGGACTCCTGTTCTGCCCGGCATCCGCTCGGGCATCCAGCCACATGGATGCACCGCTCATCACGCTCGATGATGCGGCGAATACGACGGACGTGTACGCATTTGTCTCGCAGCGCTTCGGCAAGAAGTATCTGACGACGGCGCTGGCGGTCTACCCGCATGAAGAGCCAGGGATCGGCCCGAACAAGTACAACTTCGATGACGACGTGTTGTACGAGATCCGTGTCGCCACCGGAAAAGACGTGGCAAAGGGCCGGACGACGTATTCGTATCAGTTCAGATTCAACACGACGTTCAGGAACCGCAACACCATCCTGCAGTCGTATCTGGGCGTGATCGACAGCGTCGGCGACGCCTCACAGAATCTGATTCAGCGATACACGGTCGACAAGGTCGACTGGCGCACCGGCAGGACCACCCGCCTTGGACGCGGCATCGTGCCGCCCAACAACCAGGGCAACGCCACGCCGCGATACAACCGCAACAACGATGGCGAACAGCCGGCCAAGGATGGCGTCGCCAACGACGTCGACCTCGATCCGTACACCACGCAGTCGATCGCCGAGCTCGATAACGGCTACGTCACGTTCGCCGGGCAGCGCGACGACGGGTTCTATGGCGACATTCAGGCCATCTTCGATCTGCTGAAGCTGCGTCCATCGGATCGCGCCGTCGACTCGCAGGGCGGATTCAACGTGCACACGATGGTCCTCGACATCCCAGTCGATGACATCGGCGGCGATCAACAGATCATCGGCGTCTACGCGACCACGAGCCGTCGTCGCGTCAGGATTCTCGGCCTGGGTGGGGATGCGAACCTCGGGGACTTCGTTCAGGTCGCCCGTCAGGGAAACCCGCTGTTCAACGAGGGTCTCGTCGCGATCAAGGACAAGGATCTGTACAGCCGAACGTCGCCGGAGGTGGACGCGACCGTGTTCCGCAAGTACGCGCTGACGCCGGAGCTGGCCTCGCTCATCAACGCACTGGTCTTTGGATCACCCGTGGCGCCGACGACCAACCGGACCGACATCGCGGGTATCTTCGTTCCGGATTTCATCAAAGTGGATCTCTCGACAGCGGCCGCGCGCCTGGCCGGCGGTGGACCGGCTCATCCAAGCAATCCTGACGACACCGGGTTTTCGCGTCTGAGCATCTTCGGCGGCGATGTGCTCACGAGCACGGTGCAGGCCGGCTTCGGCAACGGGACGGTCCCCGGCGGATGGCCGAATGGCCGTCGATTCGGCGACGACGTCGTCGATATCGCGGTAACCGCGTTGATCAGCGATCTGCGTGTGAGCCCGCCGATCATCGTGGGGCCGGCTGGCGACAACGTGAACAGCAACGACATCGCCTACAACAAGGTGTTTCCGTATGCGGCGACACCGTTGAATGGGCGGAATCACAAACACTGAACCGGGGGAGTTCAGAGTTCAGGGTTCCGATTCCAGGGTCCGGTTCTCGGTTCAGGGTTCACGGTTCTCCGCCTCGAATCGATAACGAACCGGAACTGGAACCTGGAACCCTGAACGCTGAATGCGTCTGAAAGGCACCATGCCACGCTTTCAACCCGGGTGCGGCCGCACCGTGCTGGTCCTCACACTCTGGTGGCTCGCGCTGACCGAGCCGATCGTGCGTGCGCACGATCCGGGGCTGAGCTCGTTGGATGTGACGGTACGCGGTGATGCCATTGCTGCGACGCTGTCGATGGCGGGGTCGGATCTCGCGTCGATCGCACCGCATGGCGGCGCGGAGACGAGCCAGGCGTTGCGCATGCTCGCGCGTGAGTCGGTCCTTCTGTTCGTGGATGACCAGCAGATTCCATCGACGGAGTCCGATGTCGCGATCGGCGAGGGTGGTGCAAGGGTTCTTCTCTCGTTCGCGATCCCGCGTTCGACCGGTGCAAACCCGCGTGTGACCATCAGGTCGGATGTGCCCAAACGACTCGCACGCGGGCATCGTGAGCTGCTGACCGTCAGAACCGATGGCGCCGTGACAACAGAGCGGATGTTCGACGCGGCAGCCGATTCAGTGATCCTCGATCTCGACGCCGCACCGGGTCAGGTGCAGCGGGTGCGGTCCTTCTTCGTCTTCGGCGTGCGCCACATCCTGACTGGATACGACCATCTCGTCTTCCTTGCAGGGTTGATCCTCGCAGCGTGCACACTCCGCGAACTGTTGGTTGCGCTCACCGCATTCACGATTGCGCATTCGATCTCGTTGGCGCTGGTCGTGGTCGGCGGCGTCCATGCGCCGCCGTCGATCGTCGAACCGCTCATCGCCGCGTCGATCGCATGGATCGGTATCGAGAACCTGCTTCGACATCGTCCTCGTCCCCGATGGTTCCTGGTGTTCGGCGTGGGGCTGATCCATGGGTTCGGCTTTGCGGGAGCGTTGATCGAGCTTGGGTTTGGATCGTCGATTGCCGATGTGGCGACCGCGCTGATCTCGTTCAACGGGGGCGTCGAAGCAGGTCAGCTTGCGGCAGCCGCGACGATCCTGCCGCTCATGTGGGCGATTCGATCGCGGCCCGCCTGGCAGGCGCGACTCGTCCCCATCTGTTCCCTGTTGATCGCACTGGCCGGGGGGTATTGGCTCATCCAGCGACTATCGTGAGACCTCGAGTGGTTGACGAAGGCTGAGCTGCTCGCGAGGGTACACTACGCTCGTGCGCGCGATTCGGGCACATCTTCTGGTACTGGTCCTGGG
>Ga0126377_10000176_pt1 | contig 36047 bp, 28 predicted proteins | sample PanSoiMetPlot_22_FD_92647 | JGI IMG/M metagenome (GOLD analysis project Ga0126377, IMG submission 92647) | Tropical forest soil microbial communities from Panama - MetaG Plot_22 | ecosystem: Environmental > Terrestrial > Soil > Tropical forest > Bulk soil | place: Panama | collected 2016-02-17 | reverse complement strand
GCCAGGCTGGCCGCCACCCGCGTCACCACCGGCCACGGCATCCCCGCCCGCGCCGCCACCATCTCGCGCAGCGCCGTGGCCAGGGTCTCGCCGCTCAGGTACTCGACCACGACGAACGGGCCGCCCTCGTCCCAGCCCAGGTCGAGGACCTGGACCAGATTCGGGTGCGAGAGCCGCGCCAGCAGCCGGGCCTCGGCGAGGAACCTGCGCCCGAAGTCCGGACGCTGCGCCGCCACCCCGCGCACCCGCTTCTGCACCACCAGCTTGGCGAAGTGCTCGGGTCCGGCCTGGACCGCCAGATACACGTCCGCCATGCCTCCCTGGCCAATTCGCGGTCCGAGCCGATACTCGCGCGTCACGGCACATGTGTCGGACCGCGCGGCGCGCGGTTGCACGTCCGCGCCGCGAAACCCCGCCGGCGGCTATCGGCCGCCCGGCCTCAGCCCGCGGTGTGGCAGACCGCTTCGATGTTGTGCCCGTCGGGATCGAGCACGAAGGCGCCGTAGTAGCCCGGGTGATACTGCGGCCGCGGTCCCGGCTCGCCGTTGGGGCGCCCGCCCGCCGCCACCGCCGCGGCGTAGAACGCGTCCACCGTCGCCCGATCGTTCGCCGCGAAGGCGAGGTGGATGGTGCTCGGCGCGCCATCGACCGGCTTGAGCCACAGATCCGGCTTGCGCGCGACCCCGAGGCCGCCGAAGCGCGGCCACGGCAGATCGGGGATCTCGGCCTGCGAGAGCTCCATGACGAGCTCGTAGCCGAGCGGGGCCAGCGCGGCCAGATAGAAGTCGCGGCTGCGCTCGTAGTCGCTGACCGAGAGCGAGAGGTGATCGATCATGATGCCGATGCGCTCCCTTCCGTGCGCGGCGAGCTGCCCCGCCTGCTGGCCAGGAACTCGATGAGGTCCATCTTGGTGAGGAGGGCCAGCACCGACTGGTCGTGCTCCACGACGATGGCCACCTCGCCGCGCTCGAAGATCTGGGTGAGGTCGCCGGCCGAGTCGTGCATCGACACGGTCGCGACCCGCCGCACCATCACCTCGGCGACCGTGCTCTGTCGGGTCGCGCGCCCCGACACCAGGTGGTGCAGCACGTCGTACTCGGTGATGATGCCGGCCAGCTTGCCGCCCTCGAGGACCGGCATCTGCGAGATGCCGTGCTGCTTGAAGTGGTCGACCGCGTCGCCCAGGAGCTCGCTCACCTCGGCCGTGATGATCGCCCGTCGCGGCATGGCGCGCACCAGATCGCCGATCGAGCCCATCTCCCAGTCCGCCTGCAGGAAGCCGTGCTGGCGCATCCAGGCGTCGTCGACGAACTTGGTCATGTAGTTGCGCACGGCGTCGGGCAGGATCACCACCACGCGCTGGCCCGGCTTCATGCGCTTGCACACCCTCTGGGCCGCCCACACCGCCGAGCCGCTCGACCCGCCGACCAGCAGGCCCTCCTGGCGGATGAGCTGGCGCGCGACGCGGAACGAGTCGCGGTCGTTGCTCTTGATCCACTCGTGCACCAGGCTGCGGTCGAGCACGTCGGGGATGAAGTCGTATCCGATGCCCTCCACCTTGTAGGTCTTGATCGGGCCGGGGCCGGCCAGGATCGATCCCTCCGGGTCCACGCCGATGATGCGCACCGACGGGGCGACCCGCTTCATGAAGCGCGCGACGCCGCTGATGGTGCCGCCGGTGCCGGCCGTCATGACCACCGCGTCGAGCTTGCCGCCGCATTGCTCGAAGATCTCCTGGCCGGTGCCCTCGTCGTGCGCCTCCGGGTTGGAGGGGTTCTTGTACTGATCGAGGATGTGCGAGTTGGGGATGAGCTTGTTCAGCTGCTTGGCCACGCCGATGTGGCTCTCCGGCGTGTCCCACGCCGCCTCGGTCGGCGTGCGGATGATCTCGGCGCCGAGCGCCTCGAGCACCACCTGCTTCTCGCGGCTCATCTTCTCCGGCATCGTGATGATGACGCGGTAGCCGCTGACCGCCGCGGCCATGGCCAGGCCGATGCCGGTGTTGCCCGAAGTCGGCTCGATGAGCGTGTCGCCGGGCTTGATGCGGCCCGAGCGCTCGGCGTCGCGCAGCATGCGCACGCCGATGCGGTCCTTGACCGACCCGCCGGGATTGACGAACTCGAGCTTTCCGACCAGCTCGCACGGGAGATCGCGCCCGATGCGGGAGAGCCGCACCATGGGCGTGTTGCCGACTGCGTCGCAGACCGAATCGAGGATCTGTTCCTGTCCTGTCGCCATCGAGCCCGCCATCCTATAGTACTGACATGCCCATGGACACTGCGGAAGCCCTGCGAGAAGCGCTGTCGCGGCGCATTCTTGTCCTCGACGGGGCCATGGGCACGATGATCCAGGCCGCCGGTCTCTCGGAGGAAGATTTCCGCGGCCGCCAGTATCGCGATCACGACCGCCCGCTCGGCGGCTGCAGCGACGTCCTCTCGATCACTCGGCCCGACGTCATCCGCGACATCCACCGCGCCTTCCTCGCCGTCGGCGCCGACATCGTCGAGACCAACAGCTTCACCGGCACGTCGGTCTCGCTCGAGGACTACGGCCTGGCCGGCGACACGCGCGCCATCAACCTCGCGGCCGCGCGGGTCGCGCGCGAGGCGGTCGACGACTTCATGGCCGCCGACCGGTCGCGGCGGCCGCGCTGGGTGGCCGGCTCGCTCGGCCCGACCACCAAGACCGCCTCGCTCTCGCCCGACGTCAACGACCCGGGCGCGCGCGCGGTCACCTTCGACGACCTGGCCGCCGCGTTCCGCGAGCAGGCGTCGGCGCTGCTCGACGGCGGCGTCGACCTCCTCATCTGCGAGACCCACATCGACACGCTCAACATGAAGGCGGCGCTGTGGGCGATCTCGCAGCTGTTCGACGAGGGCGCCCGCCGCGTCCCGGTCATCGCCTCGGTGACGATTCCGGACAAGAGCGGCCGCACGCTGTCGGGGCAGACGCTGGAGGCGTTCTACAACTCGGTCGCGCACAACCAGCTCCTCGCGGTCAGCATCAACTGCGCGCTCGGCGCCGACGACATGCGGCCCTACGTCGAGGAGATGTCGCGCCTGACGCCGCTCTTCACCGCCTGCTACCCCAACGCCGGGCTGCCCAACGAGTTCGGCCAGTACGACGACACGCCGGAGCACATGGCGGCGCTGCTGGGCGAGTTCGCCCGCGCGGGATGGCTCAACGTGGTCGGCGGCTGCTGCGGCACCCGGCCGGAGCACGTCGCGGCCATCGCACGCGCGGTCGACGGGCTGGCCCCGCGCGCGCCGGCCGCGCCGGAGCGCCACACGCGCCTGTCCGGCCTCGAGCCGCTCACCATCACCCCCGAGTCCAACTTCATCCTCATCGGCGAGCGCACCAACATCACCGGCTCGCGCAAGTTCCGCCGCCTCGTGCTCGACGGCGACTACGACGCCGCCATCGAGGTGGCGCGCGAACAGGTCGCGAACGGAGCCAACATCCTCGACGTCTGCATGGACGAGGGCATGCTCGACGGCGAGGTGGCCATGCGCCGCTTCCTCAACCTCATCGCCAGCGAGCCGGACATCGCGCGCATCCCGGTCATGGTCGACAGCTCGCGCTTCTCCATCCTCGAGGTCGGCCTGCGCTGCCTGCAGGGCAAGGGCGTGGCCAACTCGATCAGCCTCAAGGAGGGCGAGCCGGAGTTCGTCCGCCAGGCGCGCATCGTCCGCCGGCTGGGCGCCGCGGTGGTGGTGATGGCGTTCGACGAGGAGGGCCAGGCCACCACGGTCGAGCGCCGGGTCGCCATCTGCGGGCGGGCGCAGCGCATCCTGACCGAGGAGGTCGGCTTCCCGCCCGAGGACATCATCTTCGATCCCAACATCCTCACGGTGGCGACCGGGATCGAGGAGCACAACTCGTACGCGGTCGCCTTCATCGAGGCGGTGCGCGAGCTCAAGGCCGCGATGCCGCTCTCGCGCGTGTCGGGCGGCGTGTCCAACATCTCCTTCTCGTTCCGCGGCAACGAGGGGGTGCGGGAGGCGATGCACTCGGCGTTCCTCTACCACGCGATCCGCGCCGGGCTCGACATGGCGATCGTCAACGCCGGCCAGCTCGCGGTTTACGAGGAGATCGACCCCGAGCTGCGCGAGCGGGTCGAGGACGTGCTGCTCGACCGCCGACCGGACGCGACCGAGCGGCTCCTCGAGCTGGCCGCGCGGGTCAAGGGGGGAGCGCGCGCCGCGGCCGAGGAGCAGGCCTGGCGCGGCGGCCCGCTCGCCGAGCGCCTGGCCTACTCGCTGCGCAACGGCATCGCCGACTACATCGACGAGGACATCGCCGAGGCGCTCCGCACCTACGCCAAGCCGCTCGACATCATCGAGGGGCCGCTCATGGACGGCATGAACGTGGTCGGCGAGCTGTTCGGCGCCGGCAAGATGTTCCTGCCCCAGGTGGTCAAGAGCGCGCGCGTGATGAAGAAGGCGGTCGCCATCCTGGAGCCGCTCATGGAGCGCGAGCGGGCCGAGCAGGGGCTGGCCGCGCTGAACAAGGGCACCATGGTCATCGCCACGGTCAAGGGCGACGTGCACGACATCGGCAAGAACATCGTCGGCGTGGTGCTGCGCTGCAACGGCTACCGGGTCATCGACCTCGGCGTCATGGTGCCGGCCCAGGACATCCTCGACCGCGCCGAGGCGGAGGGGGCCGACGTGGTCGGCCTGTCGGGCCTCATCACGCCGTCGCTCGATCAGATGGTGCACGTGGCGGGCGAGATGACCCGGCGCGGCTTCGAGACGCCGCTCCTCATCGGCGGGGCCACCACCTCGAGCAAGCACACCGCGGTCAAGATCGCGCCCGCCTACCCCGGCCTGACCGTGCACGTGCAGGACGCGTCGCGCGCGGTCGGCGTGATGGGCCGCGTGCTGAGCGACAGCGCGCGCCCCGCGTTCGCCGCCGAGACCGCCGCCCTGCAGGCGCGCGCGCGCGAGCAGTACGCGGCGCGCGAGCGCGGCCGCGTGCGCCTCGCCCCCGACGAGGCGCGCCGGCGCGCGCTGCGCATCGAGTGGCGGGCCGAGGACGTGCCGCAGCCGTCGTTCATCGGCCCGCGCACGGTCGAGCCCGCCCTGGACGAGCTGGTCCCCTTCATCGACTGGACGCCCTTCTTCCACGCCTGGGAGCTCAAGGGCACCTATCCCAAGATCTTGCGCGATCCGCGCTGGGGCGAGCGCGCCGCGGAGCTCCACGCCGACGGGCAGCGGCTGCTCGAGCGCATCGTGCGCGAGGGCCGCGTGCGCGCGCGGGGCGCCTACGGCTTCTTCCCGGCCAGCGGCGAGGGCGACGACATCGTGCTCTACAACGACGCGGCGCGCGCCGCCGAGACCATGCGCTTCGCCATGCCGCGCCAGCGCCACGACGCGGCCACCGCGCTGTCCCTGGCAGACTTCGTCGCCCCGCTCTCGAGCGGGCTCCGCGATCACGTGGGCGGCTTCGCGGTCACCACCGGCCACGGCCTCGAGGCGCTGCTCGCCGAGTTCGAGGCCGACCACGACGACTACCAGTCCATCATGGCCAAGGCGCTGGCCGACCGCCTGGCCGAGGCCTTCGCCGAGTACCTGCACCGCCGCGCGCGCGCCGACTGGGGCTACGGCGCGGGCGAGAAGCTCTCCCTCGAGGACCTCCTGGCCGAGCGCTACCGCGGCATCCGCCCCGCTTTCGGCTACCCCGCATGCCCCGACCACGCGCCCAAGGCGCAGCTCTTCGCCTTGCTCGGCGCCACCGAGCGGGCCGGGATGACGCTGTCCGAGAGCTGCGCCATCCTGCCGCCGTCATCGGTGGCCGGCCTGTACTTCGCCCACCCGCAGGCGCGCTACTTCTCCGTCGGCGACACCCTGATGGGCGACGCCGACTAGAAGCGACCAGAAGCCGGCACGAGCCGGCCTGAACCAGAAGCGCCTAGAACACGCCGGCGTCGACCGGGGCGGGGCCGCCGTCGCCGTCGGGCGGAGGCTGCTGCATGTCGCCGTTCTGGATGGGGGCGTCCCAGCTCACGCTCTGGATCGCGGTCTCGCAGCCGCCGGACACAGGTTCGCCGGTGGCCTGGTCGATCTCGATCATGGTGAGGCCGCTGAGGCTGCCGGTGAAGTTGCCGGTGATGTCGTTGCCCGCGCGGGTCCCGGCCGCGTCGACGGTGACCGTCCCGCTGGTCGCGATGTACTGCTTGGCGAAGTCGATCCGGTCCGACCCCGGGACCGCGTCGCCGAGGGCGTAGATGCAGACGCCGCAGTCGGCCAGGTTCGTCTCGTCGCCCGCGATGGTGAAGTCGCCGGGCCCGAGCTGTCCGCCGCTGAAGGCGCCGAAGCCGTCCCACAGCTCGATGAACAGGAGGTCGGCCGGCGGGCCGTCACCCCCGTCGATGCGGCCGAGCGCGCTGATGGCGCGCACCGACGGATCCGGCTCCCCGCCGTCGTCGGCCGGCGGCTGCGTGAAGTGGATCGCCTCCATCTCGAGCGGATCGAACGGCCCGACCGTCGCTTCGACCGGGCAGCCGGCCGACGCGTCGCCGGCCGAGCCGCTGCCGGAGTCGGGCACGCTGATGCCGTCGTCGTCACCGCCGCACGCGGGGAGGGCCCCGAGAAGCGCCGCGCAGGCGGCAAGACCACAGAGTCGAAGACAGCTGGACATGAGACCTCCTGCAGACGGCGGCGATCGAGCAAAAGCCCACTATCGGCCGCGCCTGCAGGCGCTGTCGAGCCCCGGATGCCCGCAAATCCCGACGCCCACTGCGTCGAAGCACCATTCAGGCCCGAAACCACCAAACGCGGGGCCGCCAGGACGGCCACGGGTTCGCCCCACTTTCTCGGATCTCGGGCGCTAGTTCGGCAGCTTGACCGGCTTGACCGGCTCGACGGGCGTGGCCGGCTCGACCGGTTCGGAGGCGACCACGGCGATCGCGATCTCGCCGTCGGCCACGTCCACGCGGGCCGTTCCGCCCTGCTCCAGCTTGCCGAACAGGAGCTCGTCGGCCAGCGCGACCTTGAGCTTGTCCTGGATGAGCCGGGCCATGGGCCGGGCGCCGAAGGTCTTGTCGTAGCCGTGCTCGGCGAACCACTCCTTGGCCGCGTCGGTGACCTCGAGCTGCACGCGCCGCTCGGCCAGCTGCCCGTCGATCTCGTCGAGGAACTTGTCCACCACCCGGCGCACCACCTCGCGGCTCAGCGAGTCGAAGAAGATGGTCGCGTCCAGCCGGTTCCTGAACTCGGGCGAGAACACGCGCTCGAGCGCCTTCTTGCCGCCGCCCGAGCCGTCCGGCCCGCCCTCCCCGAAGCCGATGCGCGCCGCCGCCATCTCGCGGCTGCCCGCGTTGGTCGTCATGATGAGGATGACGTTGCGGAAGTCGGCCTTGCGCCCGTTGTTGTCGGTCAGCGTGGCGTGGTCCATCACCTGGAGCAGGATGTTGTACAGGTCCGGGTGCGCCTTCTCGATCTCGTCGAGCACCACCACCGAGTAGGGGTTCTTGTTGATCGCGTCGGTGAGCAGCCCGCCCTGATCGAAGCCGACGTAGCCGGGCGGCGCGCCGATGAGGCGCGACACGGTGTGCTTCTCCATGTACTCGCTCATGTCGTAGCGCAGGAACTCGACACCGAGGACCGCGGCGAGCTGCTTGGCCAGCTCGGTCTTGCCCACGCCCGTCGGTCCGGCGAACAGGAAGCTGCCGGTCGGCTTCTCCGGCCGGCCCAGCCCTGCCCGCGCCATCTTGATCGCGCGCGCCAGCTGCTGCACCGCCGGATCCTGGCCGAAGATGACCCGCTTGAGGTCCTGCTCCAGGGTGCCCAGCTTCTCCTTGTCGCTCGACGACACCGTGCGCGGCGGGATGCGGGCCATCCTGGCCACCACCGCCTCGATGTCGAGCGGCACGATGGTGACCCGCTCCTCGGCCTCCGCCGACAGGCGCGCGCGCGCCCCCGCCTCGTCGATGACGTCGATCGCCTTGTCGGGCAGGTGCGCCCCGGTGATGTGGCGCGACGATAGATTTGCCGCCGCCTCGATCGACGCGTCGGTGTACTCGACCCCGTGGTGCTTCTCGTAGTGGGGCTTGAGCCCGAACAGGATCTCGATCGCCTCGCCCACGCTGGGCTCGGTGATGTCGATGCGCTGGAAGCGGCGGGCCAGCGCGCGGTCGCGCTCGAACGCGCTCTTGTAGTCCTTGTAGGTGGTCGACCCGATGCAGCGCAGCTCGCCCGACGCCAGCGCCGGCTTGAGGATGTTGGCCGCGTCCATGGTGCCGCCCGCGGTGGCGCCCGCCCCGACGATGGTGTGGATCTCGTCGATGAACAGGATCGCCTCCTTGTTGTCGATGAGCTCCTTGATGACCGCCTTGAGCCGCTCCTCGAAGTCGCCGCGGTAGCGGGTGCCGGCCAGCACCGCGGTCATGTCGAGGGCGTAGATGCGCGCCTGGGCCAGCGGCCGCGGCACCTTGCCCTCGTGGATGCGCAGCGCCAGGCCCTCGGCGATGGCGGTCTTGCCCACGCCGGGCTCGCCGACCAGGAGCGGGTTGTTCTTGCGCCGGCGGCAAAGGACCTGGACGGCCCGCTCCAGCTCCGACTCGCGCCCGACCAGCGGATCGATCTTTCCGTCCGCCGCGCGCTGGACCAGGTCGGTGGTGAACTGCTCGAGCGGCCGCGTGATGGCCGGCTCGTCTTCCATGCCGAGGTCGGCGCCGCCCTGGGCGGGCCGCGCGGTGGGGCGGGCGCTGCCCGCGTCCACCTTCGAGATGCCGTGGCTGATGTAATTGATGACGTCGAAGCGGGTGATGCCCTGCTTCTCGAGCAGATAGACGGCGTACGAATCGCGCTCGCGGAACATCGCGACCAGGAGATTGCCGTTGGTGACGGTGTCGCGCTCCGCGCCCTGCGCGTGCATGAGCGCCCGCTGCAGGACGCGCTGGAAGCCGAGCGTCTGCTCCGGCATGGCGTCGGAGTCGTCGGGCAACGCCTCGACCTTCTCGGTCAGGAACGACTCGAGGTCGACCCGCAGCTTGCGCAGGTCTCCGCCGCAGTGGCGGATGATGTTCACCACACCCGGATCGTCGAGCATCGCGAGCAACAGGTGCTCGAGAAGCAGGAACTCGTGCCGCCTGGTGCGCACGTCCTCGACGGCGCGCTGAAGGGTTTGCTGCAGTTCGGGAGAAAGCACTACTCGGGCTCCATGCTCAGCTGCAGCGGGTACTCGTAGCGGCGGGCCAGCTGCAGCGTCTTTGCGATCTTGGTCTCCGCGATCTCGTATGGGTACACACCAGCCACACCGATCCCGTTCTCGTGCACGTGCATCATGATCCGGTTGGCGTCAACCTCGCCCAGATGGAAGACGGCCTGCAGCACCATGACGACGAACTCCTTGGTCGTGTAGTCGTCGTTGTGCAGCAGTACCTTGTACATCGGTGGGCGTCGAGTGCGCGCGCGCTCCTTGACGTCGACGCTCTCCTGGCGCTTGGGGGCGCCTCGCTTGTCCTCGCCTGGCATCCTCGGAAATAGGTTACCAGATGACGCAAGGGGTCGCGCGCGAGCGAGCGGTGCGCAGCGTCTTCGTTTATGCTCACGCAACCGTGAGCAAACCTCGAACCCTCGACGCCTCCCGGCTGGATCCCGGCCGCCTGGTCGCCAGCGTGGACAGCACGTGGAGCGAGTCCGCGGTGCCGGCGCTGATCGACTACATCCGCATCCCGAACAAGTCGCCGATGTTCGACGCGCAGTGGCGCGAGCACGGGCACATGGAGCGCGCGGTCGAGCTGATCGAGACATGGTGCCGCCGCCACGCGCCGACGGGCACGCAGATCGAGGTCCTTCGCCTCGAGGGGCGCACTCCTCTCATCTACATGGAGCTGGCCGCCAGCGACCCGGCGGGAGCCGCCGACACCATCCTGCTCTACGGACACCTGGACAAGCAGCCCGAGATGGTGGGCTGGGAGTCGGGGCTCGGCCCGTGGAACCCGGTCATGCGGGGCGACAAGCTCTTCGGCCGCGGCTCGGCCGATGACGGTTACGCCGCGTTCGCCACCACGATCGCGCTGCGCGCGCTGGCCGAGCAGAAGATCCCGCACGCGCGCTGCGTCGTGCTCATCGAGGCGTGCGAGGAGTCGGGCAGCATCGACCTGCCCGCCTACATCGATCACCTGACCGATCGGATAGGCAAGCCGAGCCTCATCGTCTGTCTCGACTCCGGCTGCGGCAACTATGACCAGCTGTGGTGCACCACGTCGCTGCGCGGCATGGTGACCGGAAACTTGAGAGTCCAGCTCCTGCGCGAGGGCGTTCACTCGGGCGACGCCAGCGGCATCGTGGCGTCGAGCTTCCGCGTGCTCCGCACCGTGCTCGACCGGCTGGAGAACGCGCAGACCGGCGCCATCCTGCCCGAGGACCTGCACGTCGAGATCCCGGCCGAGCGCGTGCGCCAGGCCGAGCAGGTCGCCGAGACGCTCGGCCCCGAGGTGTTCGAGAAGTTCCCGTGGCTCGACGGCGTCTCGCCGGTCACCGACGATCCGGTGCAGCTCATCCTCAACCGCAGCTGGCGGCCCGCGCTGGCCATCACCGGCGCGTCCGGCCTGCCGCCCATCGAGGACGCGGGCAACGTGATGCGGCCGGAGACGGCGGTCAAGCTGAGCCTGCGCCTGCCGCCGACCATGGACGCGCGGCTCGCGCTGCGGCGGATCAAGAGCCTGCTCGAGAGCGACCCGCCCTACAGCGCGCTGGTCGAGCTGGTCCACGGCGAGGGGTCGAGCGGGTGGAACGCGCCGCCGGTGGCCCCGTGGCTGGGCGCGGCGCTCGAGTCGGCGTCGCGGGCCTACTTCGGAAAGCCGACCGTGTACATGGGCGAGGGCGGATCGATCCCGTTCATGGGCATGCTGGGCGAGAAGTTCCCGGAGGCGCAGTTCCTCATCACCGGCGTGCTCGGGCCCGGATCCAATGCCCACGGCCCCAACGAGTTCCTCCACCTGCCGACCGCGCGGCGGCTGACCTGCTGCGTGGCGCAGGTCATCCAGGACCACTTCACGCGCGACCGCTGACCCTCGGCGCCCCCTCTACAGGTCGTCGCACGGGACGCCGAGCTTCCCGTACAGGCCGAGGTCGCGGTAGATGAGCAGCAGGTTGTCCTCGAGCGGCAGGTAGACCAGCGGCCTCTGCCGCTTGCCCGTCGAGAACACCGCCGCCTTCGCCTCGGTCTGGATCGACAGATCGCCGCCGCGGGTCGACAGCACCAGCCCGCCGCTGTCCTCCACCGCGTCGGTCAAACGCTGCTCCTTCATGCGCCCCTTGCGGCCGACGTAGAGGCGGTAGCCGCGCGGCGGGTTGGCGTCGCTGGCCCGCTCCATCGGCCCGCGATCGTCGCGGATCATGTCGACGTAGTAGTAGACGCCGCGATCGTCGCGCGCGAGCCCGAGGGCCTGGCGCTTCCAGAACGGCCGCAGGAAGCGCGCCGCCGACAGCACCTCGCCCTTCTGGGCCGCGGCGAGCGGCACCATGGGCGTGGTGCGGTCGGAGCAGCGCACCGTCCAGTTGCCGCCGGTGTCGAGGATGATGTCGGCGTCGGTCGAGATCGGCGACCAGAACCGGCGCATCGAGTTTCCGACCTTGCTGTCCGAGAAGGTGCTGAGCACGCGCAGCTGGTTGAACGTGCGCCCGTCGCCGTAGAAGGTCATGTCCATCTCGCGCAGCGCGACCAGGGCCAGGTAGTGGCCGTGTCCGTCGTGGAGAACGACCATGTCGGGCTTGACCCGCGTGATGTCGACCTCATCGGGCAGGCGCTGGACCGGGCGCTTGCCGGTTGCGATGGCCGGCGGATCCGCCGCCGCGATCGCCTCCGCCGCCAGAAGCGCCACGGCGGCGCCGAAGAGAGCCGCGCCGCTGCCACGCATGGGGCTGGATTATACTGCCGCCGGCGCGGCCGCATGTGCTCTTCATGACCACGCAGCAACAGGCGGGCCCGGTCCTCTCGGTCGGATCGGTCGTGGCGGATACCTATCGGGTGACGCGCTTGCTCGGGCGCGGCGGGATGGGGGCCGTCTGGGAGGCCATCCACCTGCGCCTGCCGGGCAAGAAGGTCGCGATCAAGGTCCTGCACGCCGACATCGCCGGCGACCAGGAGGCGCTGGCCCGCTTCAGGCGCGAGGCGGAGATCGCGTCGCGCCTCGGCCACCCCAACATCGTCGAGGTGCACGACTTCAACTCTCTGCCGGGCGGCCAGCCCTACCTCGTGCTCGAGCTCCTGGTCGGCGAGAGCCTCGACAGCCGCATGCGCCGCGCGCCGGTGTCGCTCGACAACGCGATGCGCATCGCCGGGCAGATCGGCGCGGCGCTGTCCGCCGCCCACCGTCAATCCGTCGTCCACCGCGACCTCAAGCCGCAGAACGTGTTCCTGTGCCGGCGCGGCGACGACGGCGAGGGCGAGGGCGGCGGCGAGGTGGTCAAGGTGCTCGACTTCGGCATCTCCAAGGTCCGCGGCTCGCAGACGATCAAGACGCTCGACTCGACGATCCTGGGCACGCCGCAGTACATGGCGCCGGAGCAGGCGACCGGCAACCACGCGGCGGTCGACCAGCGCACCGACGTGTTCGCGCTGGGCGCGATCGTGTACGAGATGCTCGCCGGGCGGCCCGCCTTCTCCGGGCAGAGCGTGCCGGAGGTGGTGTTCAAGGTGGTGTACGAGGCGCCGGCCCCGCTCGCCGGCCTGGTGCCGGGCGTGCCGCGCCGGGTCGCCGAGGCGGTGGACCGCGCGCTGGCCAAGGTGCAGGACGAGCGCTTCCCCGACGTGGTCTCGTTCGTCGAACAGATGGCCGGCGTGTCGATCTCGACGCTGCGCCGCTCGCCGCTGGCCCCCGCGCCGGCGGCCCCGGTGGAGGCCGATCCGGCCGACCCGCTGGCCCATACGGTCGACTCGAGCCGGCGCGAGCTCGCGCCCGCCATCCAGTCGCCGGCGGAAGCCGCCGCGGAGTTGGCAGCGGAGGGGGCGCCAGCCCATCCGTCGGCGGAGGCGGCAGGGCCCGTCGAGCCGCGCAGCCAGGCCGCGACCGACCCGCGCGCTCGGCCCCGCGTCCGGAGAAACACCGCGCGGCTGATGGCAGCGATCGCCGTCGCGGCGGCGGCGATGGGGAGCCTGGCGATCGCGCTGGGCACGCGCTCGAGCGACCGCGACGCGGCGGTATCGGCGCAGGCCACGTCGCCGCGAGCGGCCGCGGCGGGACAGACACCGGCCACGGGTCCAGCGCCGGGGACATCGTCCGCGGCACCGCCGCCGGGCACACCCTCGCCGGGGCCGCCGGCCGACGCGAAGACTCCGGTGGCGGAGCCTCCGGGCACGCAGCCTCCGGGCACGCAGCCTCCGGGCACGCAGCCTCCGGGCACGCCGACGGCAGGCGCGAAGACTCCAGGCACCGAGTCGCCCGGCAAGACGCCCAGGCGTCAGCGCCCCCGGCCCGACCCGGATGGCGATGCAGAGTCCGCCGAGCCGAGCGGCTCCGTGCGGGACGAGCTCATCGACGGAGAGCGCGCGCTGCGGGCGGCCGACTACCGCCGCGCCCTGGTCATGGCCGAGCGGGCGCTGCGCCACGGCGCCGGGCCGGCCGCCCACGCGCTGCGCGCGCGGGCGAGCTGCGCGATCGGCGATCTCGGCAACGCCAGGGCCAGCTTCTCGCGCATCGGACGCCGCCCATTCTTGCGCAGACAGGTGCTCGCCTTTTGCACAAGAAGCGGGCTGGATCTCGGGCCATAGGCTCGTCTTCCCCGGTCTGGAGCGACAACTCCCACCGTTCGCGCGCCGCCGCCTCCCTAACTGGCGACAACACCGCCGCGGTGTGCTGGTCCGTGCATTGCACCGAAACAGTGCCTTCGAGCCTCTTGTCCGATCAGCAGCGGCGAGCGTCACCCTCCTCCGCTGCCAGCCCGCAGACGTTCGTCGCTGCTGATCGGCCATTTCCTGTCCGCCCGCGCGATGGCGGCCTGCGGCACGGAATGGGCCGCGAGTTTGCCGCAGGGTCACCGACTCGAAACATGCGGCCGGTAGGGTGGCAGCATGCTGGTTCGCGCCATCCGCCTGGCCGAAAACCTGGCCATCCTGTCCCTCCTCACCGGCTCCGCGGTCGCCATGCAGATCTCGACCGCACGCGCCCGCCGACAGCGCCGGCGAGAGACCTCGCCGCCCGACCTGGCGGAGGAAGCGGCCCAGGGCCGCGCCCGACGGTACGTTCTGGGCCCGCCGACGGTCTCGCCGGGCGAATACTGAGTCGGGCGCCCGCCGGACGAGTGACTCGCGGCTGCGACCCGACCGTCACCAGACCGGTGACGGAAACTGCCGGCCCGGCCGCGCAAACAGATAGCCCTGCAGGAGGACGCAGCCGTCCAGCCCGAGCGCGTCGCGCTCGGCCTCGGTCTCGACGCCCTCGCCCACGACCTGCATGCCGAGCTCGTCGCCGCACAGGCGGAGCATCGAGCGGACCACGCTGCGCTTGCGGGCGCTGTCGTTCACGCCGCTGACCAGCGCGCGGTCGAGCTTGACGAAGTCGGGCTCGAGCTGGGTGAAGGTGTTGAGCCCCGCGTAGCCCGCCCCCAGATCGTCGAGCGCGATGCGGAAGCCGAGGTCGCGCAGCTGCGCGATGCGGCGGCCCAGGCCCTTCACCCCGTCGAGCGGCCAGCGCTCAGTGATCTCGAGGACCACGCGCGAGGCGGTGAGGGCCAGAGGCGACGCGCTCGAGTAGAGCTCGTCGTCGTCCAGGTCGAGGCCGTGCAGGTTGACGAACAGCGCCACGCCGTCCGGCGCGCGGCTGGTCGCGCGCGCGACCTCGCGCCGGACCGCGCGCCCCAGGTCGTGCACGCGGCCGAGCCGCTCGGCCGCGTCGAGCAGGTCGGCCGGCGCGGTCAGGGCCGGCTCGGTCGAGCGAAGAAGGGCCTCGTAGCCGAACACGCGCCGCTCCGGCCAGTTCACGATTGGCTGGAACTCCATCGAGATGAGCTCGAGCGCGCTCTCGAAGCGGGTCTCGAGCGCGAGCCTGTCGCCCAGGGTCTTGCCCTCGGCGCCGATCGCCTCCAGCGCGTCGCGCTTGAGCCGGGCCAGCCGGAACAGCTGCATCGCGCTCTTCACCGCCCCGGTCAGCGCGGGGAGGGCCACCGGCTTGATGAGGTAGCGGAACGCCCCGTACTCGACCGCCTCGACCGCGCTCTCCAGATCGGGCGACCCGGTCATGAGCACCACGGGCACGTCGAGGTCGCGCTGGCGCACCGCGCGCAGGAACCCGAGCCCGCTCAGCCCGGGCATGGAGATGTCGCTGACGATCACGCCGTAGGGCGTGCCGCCCAGCGTCTCGATCGCCTCGCGGCCGTCCTGCGCGGTGTCGACCTGCCATCCGGCGCGCCGCAGCACTCGCGAGTAGTCGCGGCGCACGCTGTCGTCGTCGTCCACCAGCAGGACGCGGGCCTCTTCCTCACCTTCAACCATGTCCCCCCCGGGTCGTGGCGGTCGACTATCTCACCTGGGCGTTGATGATCGCCCGCAGATGAATGGCGTCGAATGGTTTTTCGATCAGCTTGTTCCTCGTCTCGTCGATGAAGGCGCGCGCGCGGGGGGTGAATGCGCCGCCGGTCAGGAAGATCATGCGCGCCGCCTGATCCTGGGCGATGCGCAGCAGCTCGGTGTGGAGGTCCATGCCGGTCATCTGCGGCATCATGAGATCGCACAGGATCACGTCGAAGCGCTCTCCAGAGGTGATGTGCGCCAGCGCGTCCTCGGCGCTCGACAGCGCCAAGATGTCGTGGTCCTTCGACAGCGCCCGCTGCACCGTGCGGGTGATGAGGGGCTCGTCGTCCACCACCAGGACGCGCCCTCGGCGGCGCGCGGCCAGCTGGGCGAGGTTGTCGGGCCGCGGCGCGTCGCGCGCCTCCAGGCGCGCCGGGGGCAGAAGCACGCGGAAGGAGGTGCCGCGGCTCATCTCGGAGTGGAACTCGATGCGGCCGTCGAGGCTGGCGATGATCTGGTGGCAGATGGCCAGGCCGAGGCCGGTGCCCACCCCGATCGGCTTGGTGGTGAAGAAGGGCCGGAACAGCTGATCCTGCACCTCGCGGGGGATGCCGGCCCCGGTGTCGGCCACCTCGACCAGCACCATCCCGGCGGCGTCGGTGCCCAGGGTCACCCGGACCTCGTTGTTGTCGGCGTCCCCCTCCGGGATGGCCTGCGCCGCGTTGACCACCAGGTTGAGGAAGAGCTGGCCCAGCTGGGCCTCGCTGGCCTCGACCAGCGGCACGGTGGTGTAGTTCTTCACCAGGCGGGCGCGGTGGCGGATCTCGTTCCACGCCATCCGCGTGGTCGACTCGAGCACGCGCTGGACGTCGACCAGTCCCTTGCGGTCCTCGCCCGAGCGCGAGAAGATCTTGAGGTCGCGGATGATGTTGCGGATGCGCTCGGCTCCCTCGCGCGCATCTTGAAGCTCCTCCTCGACCGCGTCGATCTCCTCCGACCGGCCGATCCGGCCGGTCAGGTCGGCCACGCTGTTGGCCGCCAGCTCCAGGTTGGCCATGACCGATGCCAGCGGGTTGTTGATCTCGTGCGCGACCCCGGCCGCCAGCGTGCCCATCGACGCCATGCGATCCGAGATCATGAGCTGCTCCTGGATCCTCCTCCGCTCGGCGCGCACCGCCGCCTCGCGCAGCTCGCGCTCCACCACCGGGACCAGGCGGGCCAGCTTGTCCTTGAGCAGGTAGTCGTGCACCCCGCTCTTCATGGCCGCCACCGCCGCCTCCTCGCCGACGGTTCCCGACACGATGATGAAGGGAAGATCGAGGCCTCGCCGCTTGATGATGGCGAACGCCTCGGGGGCGCTGAACCGCGGCATCGAATAGTCGGCAAATACGGCGTCCCAGCCGTCGCCATCCAGCGCGGACTCGAGCGCCTCGCGGGTGTCGACGCGGATCCATTTCGGGTCGTGGCCACCGCGGCGCAGCTCGCGCACCAGCAGCTCTGCGTCGTCCTCGGAGTCCTCCACCAGGAGTACTCGCAAGGTTGGACTCATGCGCGCGCCCTCACTTCGGCCTGACCCGTCCCCCCGGCAGTCGCCGATCACTTGCGAGCTTATACCGTTCCGACCGCGCAGTGCATGCGACGCGCGCCCGACCGCGCCGACCGCGCCGACCGCGCCGCCGTTACCGATCCACCACGGGTCATTCGAGCCGGTGCACTTCACCCCCCGAGTCGCGCGCCTGGCTCGAGCGCCGCGCCGGCCGGCACGCCGCGCGCTACCCGCGGATCTGCTGCGCCAGGTAGTTCTCCACGCCGACCTGCTCGATCTGAGCGAGCTGAGCCTCCAGCCAGTCGGCGTGCTCCTCCTCGCTGACCAGGATGTCGGTCATCAGCTCGAAGCTGCCGTAGTCGCCCAGGCTGCGCACGGTCTCGATGGTGGTCTGCAGGGTCTGGATCGCGCCGCGCTCGAGGTCGTGATCGAGGCGGAGCTGCTCGTGCACGTTCTGACCCACGTTGACCTTGTTCAGGCGCTGCAGGTTGGGCACTCCTTCGAGGTAGAGGATGCGATCGATGATGCGATCGGCATGCTTCATCTCGTCGATCGACTCCTCGCGAACCTTCTTGGCCAGCCGCTCGTAGCCCCAGTTCTCGCACATCTTGGCGTGCACGAAGTACTGGTTGACCGACGTCAGCTCGTTGGTCAGGAGGTCGTTCAGGATCTCGATGACCTTCGCGTGTCCCTTCATGCAGCTTCCCTCGAATCCGCGGTGAGCGGCAACGCTACCGGGATTCGAGAGCGGGGGCAATCCGCGCAGCGGCCGCCGTCGCGGTCGCGATCGCATCCCCGACCGGCCGCCTCCAGCATGTCGTGGATCATCGGCCGACAGCCGCCGCAGCCCGTGCCCGCTCCGCAGCGCTCACCGATCTCGTCGACCGTGGCGGCGCCGTGGTCGATGGCGTTTCTGATCTCGGAGTCGGTGGTGACGTGGCAGAGGCAGACGAACATGATCAGGCCCGTAGAATTGAAAATAGAAGTCAAATCCAATCCGGTCAAGCACGAATTGAAACGTACTTTCGAAAATCGCCAAAGCGACCGACTTCCTGCACTGTAGGGCGCAACCGCTGCGCGGATTCGTCCATGAACGGCGTGCGCGTGTAGGATCTGCCGGTGTTCGCGCACCGCCGCCGGGCCCGATGGCTGCTCGCGACTGTCGGATTCTCGCTGGGATGCGCGGCGCTCGGCGGCGCGCTGGCGGCTCCCGGTTGCGGGGACGGTGAAGGTCCCGCAGCTCCGCCCGCAGTCACGCTCACCCTGCTCGAGAGCGGGCGCGAGCCGCGCGCGGTGCTGCGCTATCCATCCGAACCGACCGCGGCCGGCAAGCTGTCGCTCACGCTGCGCCTCGCCATGAAGATGGAGGTGCCGGGCAGCCCGGTCCCGCCGGTGACGATGCCCGGGCTGCGCCTGCTCATCGACGTGACCAGCGCGCGCGCCGACAAGGGCGTGAAGTACCAGTTCACCGTCGCCGACGCCGATCTGACCAGCACCGACAACGCGCACCCCAGCCTCCTGGCCGAGATGCGCAAGGGGGTGGACACGCTGGTCGGCGCCAGCGGCCACCTGGTCCTCGAGTCGCGCGGCACGACCGGCGATCTGACGCTCGCGCATCCGGCCGGCATCGGCCAGGAGCTGGGTGAGTTCCTGAACAGCGCCAGGCTGGCGATGGGGCAGATGGTCGTGCCGCTGCCGGCCGAGCCGATCGGCGCCGGCGCCAAGTGGGAGGCGGTCGAGATCGTCAGCCAGGACGGCATCAACGTGCGCGAGAAGACCTACTTTGAGCTGGTCGCGATCGACGGTCCGCGCGCGCTGCTCCGCACCCAGACCGTGCAATCGGCCGACCGCCAGCGCGCGGCGCTGCCCGGCCTGCCCGACGGGGTCAGCGCCGAGGTGGTCTCGCTGCGCGGCTCGGCCGCGGGCGAGGTCGAGCTCGATCTGCGCCGCCTGGTGCCCGGCAGCATGCGCGAGGAGGTCAAGACCGACGTCTCCTTCGTCGTGCGCCAGGGCCAGACCGAGCGCGCCATGTCGCTGACCCAGACCTCCGGGCTGGAGATCCAGGGGCTCTGATCGCGGACCGGCCGCGGGCTACTTCGGCGTGCAGGGTGCGCCGAAGTGCTGGCACTTGCCGTCGGCGAACTGATCGCAGGTATGGTAGGTGCCGTCGCGGGGGTCGGCGGCGCAGCGATTGCCGGGCTCGCACGCGGCTCCGAACTCGAGGCACTCGCCGCTGCGGGCGCGCTGGCACTTGCGGTACGTGGCGCTGGCCTGGTCGAGCATGCACTGATCGGCCGGCTCGCACGGGGCGCCGTAGTGGAAGCAGAGGCCGCCGCCGGCGTTGAGGCACTGGTAGTAGCGGCCGCGCCCGCTGTGCCGCATGCACGGCTGGGCCTCGCACGACGCGAACGTCATGGGGCGCGCGGTGCCGCGCGGCGGCGGGCGCACGGGCTGGCTGCGCGGCGGGGCCTTGGCGCGGGCGGCGGCGCCCGGCCTGGCGGGTCCGGCGCGGCCGGCGCCGCCACAGCCGGCGAGCGCGATCGCGAGCGACGACAGGAGCGCGGCGCGCCCGGTGGCCAGGACCATGGCCCCAGCTTAGCGCTGCCTGGCCCGCAGGCCACAGCGCCGGGCGACTCTCTCGCGCCCTGCGCCCGCTCCGTTCTGCCGGGCTCGCCGCCCCGCCCGCCGGCGATCGGAGGAAGCGGCCGAGGGCGGCGCCCGACGGTACCTTCCGGGCCCGCCGACCGACTCGCCGTGCGAATTCCGAGTCGAGCTAGCGGTGGGGAGGATTCTCGTCGATGACCGCGGTGTCGAACGTCTCGCCGGCCAGGTTGACGGCGCGCAGGATGAGGCGCTGCGGCTCGACGTCGACCAGGACGTAGTGCGGCTCGGTGCGCGCCTCGGCGGTGAACCAGCGCGGCGTGACCGGCCGGATCGGCGCGCCCGACGATCCGGTCACCACATAGGTGGTGCCGTCGATCGGCTTGGTGCGCTCGTAGTCGTGATCGTGGCCGGTGAGCACCAGCTCGACGCCGTGGCGGCGCGCCAGCGTCGAGATGGGGCCCTGCACGTCGGCGCTCGATCCGTGCTCGCCCGACGAATAAGGCGGGTAGTGCAGCGCGATCACCATGAGCTTGCCCTGGCGCTCGCCCTCGGCCAGCGCGCGCTCGGCGAAGAAGTACTGGCTGCAGCCCTCGCGGCACTCGACGCCGCTGTCGACCCCGACGATGCGCAGCTGGCCCCAGTCGCGCACGAAGTAGTGCTCGTTGCCGGCCCACAGGGCGTGCAGGAAGTAGTGGCGGAAGTAGTCGCGCCCGGACACGTCGTGGTTGCCGACCAGCGGCATCATCGGCGTGTCGACCAGGAGGGGCCGCTCGATCTGGAAGAAGCGCGCCCACTGGTCCTGGCGGCCGCCGCGCTCCACCATGTCGCCCGTGTGGACCGTGAAGTCGACCTGCTCGCGATCCAGCGCCTCGACGATCGAGCGGTGGACGCTGTGCCCGGAGCGCGTGTCGCCGAAGACGGCGAAGCGGAAGCGCTTGCCCTTCTCGACCCCGACGCGGAACTGGTATGCCGGCGTCGTGCCGACGGCGGAGCGGACGCGGTAGCGGATGGCCGGCCCGACCGGCAGCTGGCGCAGCTCCGCCACCCACATGTCCTCGTTGCGGCGCGCCGTCACGCTCTTCATCACGCCCGGCGGCGGCGCCGCGGCCGTGGTCCCTCCGGCCCGGTCCGCCTGCTCGGGCTGCACCCACCAGTCGACCACGGGGGCCGGGATGCCCTCGTCCTTGAGCGACACGTATGCCGTGCCCGCCGAGCCCAGGACGATGTAGGGCCCCATCGAGAAGAGACCCGGCTGCGCCTCCTCCCAGTCGCTCTGCCGGTCGAGCCCGGGGGGGACGTTGCAGGCGCACGCCAGCGCCGCCGCGGCCGCCCCGATGCCGAGAAGAACGGGCGCCGCTGCGCTGGCGCTTTGTGCCAGCCGGTGTTCCGTTGGGCTGGCGGATCGGCTCATCGAGCAAACGTTATCACCGACTTTTCCGCCGGCAAGGCCCGAGCGAGGCGCACGCGTTGCGCCGCGCCCCGTCCGTTCGGCGAGAAGGGCGGTCGCGCCACGAGGCGCCGCACGAACCGGCCACGGAGCCTCGGCCGGGCCCGAACGGGGCATGCGCACCCCGCGTCGTGACGACGCATGCGGCGCTCACAGGTTCCGGCGCAGGAACTCCAGGATGCGGTGCTGCAGCGCCTTCTTCACCGCCGGGTCGGGCACCATGTGCGTGAAGCCGGCCAGCGGGAGCATCTCGAACGGCTTGCCGGCCCGGAACAGGGCCTGGGTCAGCTTGAGGCTGTGCGTGAAGTAGACGTTGTCGTCGGTGGTGCCGTGCACGAGCAGGAGCGGCCGCTCGAGCTTGGACGCGTAGGTGAGCGCGCTGGCCGCGTCGTAGGCGGCCTCCGACTGGGGCAGGAGGCCCATGTAGCGCTCGGTGTAGTGGGTGTCGTAGTCGCGCCAGTCGGTGACCGGCGCGCCCGCCGCGCCGGCGCGGAAGACGTCCGGCCGCAGCAGCACGGCCATGGCGGACATGTAGCCGCCGAACGACCAGCCGGTGATGCCGACGCGGCCGAGGTCCATCTCCGGGCGGGTGGCGGCCAGCGCCTGGAGCACCGCCACCTGATCGGCCAGCGCGACCTTGACCAGATCGCCGCGGATGGCCCGCTCCCAGGCGCGGCCGCGGCCGGGCGTGCCGCGTCCGTCGGCGCGCACCACGATGAAGCCGGCGTCGGCGTACCACTGATCGGTGAGGTACTGGTGCGGGTCGAGCACGACCATGTTCTGGTGCGGACCGCCGTAGACCGAGACGATGACCGGGTAGCGCCGCCCCTTCTCGAACTGGCGCGGGCGCACCACCGCCGCTCGGTAATCCCTGCCTCCGGCCTTGACCGTGACCAGCTCCGGCTGCGGCACCAGGGCGGGCTTCTCCGCCACCGACTCGAGCTGGCCGATCTCGCTGCCGTCGGCGCGCCGCACGTGGTGATGCTGCGCCCCGCTCCCGTCCTTCGACACCAGCACGTAGACGCCGCTGTCGTCGGCGCGCACGATGTCGTGGCTGCCCTCGTCCGGCGTCATGCGCTCCGCCGCGCTGCCGTCGAGCGGCACCCGGTAGACGTGCGACTGGCGCGGATCGGCGCTCGCCTCGACCCAGACCGCGCGCCCGTCCGGCTCCACGCCGGCCACCTTGCGGTAGCCGAGCGCCCCCGGCATGACCGTGCGGACCAGCGCGCCGTCGCGGCCGCGCAGCTCCAGCTCCCAGGCGCCGCTGCGCTCGCTCGACCACAGGAAGCCGCTGCCGTCGGGCAGCCACTCCGGCACGGTCTGGTCGAGGTTGAGCCACGCGTCGTCGCGCTCGGTCAGGAGCTCGGTGGTGCGCCCGCTCCTGGGGTCGACCGCCAGCACCTTCTCCTCGCTCTGCGCCCGGTTCTGCACGACGATGGTGAGCGGCCCGTGCCTGGGCCACTTGACCGTCGCCAGGTACGGATAGCCGGCGCTGTCCCAGCGCACCCACACGGTCTTGCCGGTGTCGACGGCGGCGACGCCGAGCGCGACGTCGGCGTTGGCCCGGCCGGGCCGCGGGTAGCGGAACGGCGTCGGCGCCTGCTCCGGGTGGGTCGCGTCGGCCACGTGGAGGACCTCCACATCGCTCGCGTCGGTCTTCTGATAGGCGAGCAAGCGGCTGTCGGGCGACCACCAGCTGCCGTGGAAGCGGCTCATCTCCTCCTGCGCCACGAACTCGGCGGCCCCGTACTCGACGGCCTTCGACGCGCGCGTGGTGAGGCGGTGGGCCGCGCCGCCGTCGGTGTCGACGACGTAGACGTCGCCGTCCTGCACCAGCGCGACGCGCTTTCCGTCGGGCGAGATCTGCGGATCGATCGAGCTGCCCTGGGTCGGCAGCTCGCGGAAGGCCCCGGTGGCGCGCTCGATCAGGAACAGGCGCCCCGACAGCGGCACGATCAGTCGAGCGCCGTCGTCGGAGGCGGAGAAGGCCGTGATGCCGCGGGTGGCCATGCGCTGGCGCTCGCGCCGCGCCTTCTCCTCGGGCGAGAGGTTCTCCGCCGAGCCGCGCAGCAGCTCCTGGGCCGAGAGCAGGCGCTTGCTGTGCCCGGTCGCGGTGTCGAACGAGTAGAGATCCGACTCGAAGGAGCGCGGCCCCGACCGCCGGTACAGGACCGCGCTGCCGTCGGGCGCCACCCACACACCGGCCGGCACGCCCAGCCGGAAGCTGTAGGTCGCCGCGATCTGCTCCAGGACCGTGTCGTCGGTGGCCGGCCACCGGGCCGCGGGCGCCGTGCCCTCGCCGGACGCGGGGCCGCTCACCGGCTTGCCTCCCGACGCGCCGCCGCCGCCGTCGTCGTGCGGCCGCCCGCATCCTGCCGCGAGGACGGCGGCAAGGGCGGCAAGGCAAGAAGGCAGGCGCGGATCCAGGACGGGCCGTGCGCGGCGAGCCGAGGCGAGCATCGGCGCATCATATGCCCTTCGCGCCCGGGCCGAGGGGCTCGGCGGCGAGGCTCTGCGCACGCGCACCTACCCGCGCGCGCCCGCCCAGCGCGCGCAGGATGGCCAGGTTCACGAGATCAGCCCGCTCGCTCGGCCTCGGCGTCTCGATCACCATGGGCAGGCCGGCGAAGCGCCGGTCGTTGACCAGGCAGCGCAGCGCGTTCAGGCCCAGGAATCCGCGGCCGAGGTGCTCGTGCCGGTCGACCCGCGAGCCGAGCGGCGTCTTGCTGTCGTTGACGTGGAAGGCGGCCACCCGCGCGCAGCCGACCGCGGCCTCGAGGCGCTCGAACGTGGCCTCCCAGCCGTCGGTGGTGCGGATGTCGTAGCCGGCGGCCAGCGTGTGGCAGGTGTCGATGCAGAGGCCGACGCGCTCCGGCGCGCGCATGGCGCCGAGGATGTCGCGCATGTGCTCGAACCGGTGGCCGACCGAGTTGCCCTGCCCCGCCGTGTTCTCGAGCAGGATGGAGGTCGGGTTGTCCGGCTGCTCGTCGTGCAGCCGGTCGAGCGCGGCCGCGATGCGGGCCACGCCGGCCGCATCGCCATCGCCGCCGTGCGAGCCCGGGTGGATGACCAGGTGGCGGATGCCGAGCAGCGCGGCGCGGCGGAGCTCGTCGGACAGCGCGCGGTAGGAGCGCCGGCGCACCAGCGCGCGCGGCGCGGCCAGGTTGACCAGGTAGCAGCCGTGCACCATCGCCGCGTCGACGCCGCTCCGGGCCAGCGCGACGCGCCAGCGCGCCGCCGCGCCCTGCGCGATCGCCCGCGCCGCCCACTCGCGGTTGGACCGCGTGAAGACCTGGATGACGTCGCAGCCCGACTGGACCGCGCGCTCCACCGCGCGCTCGAGGCCGCCGGCGATCGAGACGTGCGCTCCGACGCGCAGCGCGGCGGCGGCCCCGGGGAGGTCGATGCTCACGCGCGCGCGCTCGATGCCCGTCCGGCCGCCTGGCCGGCTGCGGCCGCGCTCTCGGCCCGCACCTTCTGCACGTCCTGCAGGAGCCCCATGACCAGGCGCGGATCGGAGAACACGTTGAGCTTGGGGGCCAGGATCTTGGCGTAGCGGTCGAAGTAGAGCATCTGCTTGAGGATGAGGATGAACTCGCGCGGCATCACCATGCGGTGGTCGCGCGCGACCTTGTTGATGCCGGGCAGCATGTCGGCGTAGTTGAGCTCGCCGAAGGCCAGGGTGAGGAGCGGGCTGTAGGCCTGCTTGAGGTCGGCCTGAAACCTGGCCATGTCGATCTCGGAGCCGGCCACGCCGCCCATCTCGACGATGACCTGGGCCAGCGTCTTGTAGTCGCCGGTGGCGAACGCCACCACGTACTCGGTGACCAGGCGGCGCTGGCGGTCGTCGAAGCGGCCCACGATGCCGAAGTCGAGGAAGCCCAGGTCGCCCGTGTCGAGCAGCATGAGGTTGCCGGCGTGCACGTCGCCGTGGAAGAAGCCGTAGTAGACGACGCACTGGAACCAGGCGCGCAGCCCGTGCACCAGCTTCTCCTCCCCGTCGAGGCCGCGCCCGCGGATCCCGGCCTCATCGTCGACCCGCGTGCCCATGAACCGCTCCATGACCAGGAGCCGCGCGCTGGTCAGCGCCCAGTTCGGCACCGGCGCGCGCACGTCCTTGTAGGCCAGCTCGCGCATGATGTCGTTGAAGCGGTCGAGGTTCTCGGCCTCCTTGCGGAAGTCGAGCTCCTCGCGCAGCGTGGCGGCGAAGTCGGCCACGAAGCCGACCGGGTTGATGAACTCGGTGCGCCGCGGGAACAGGCGGGCCGCCACGCGCGCCACCGCCTTCATGAGGCGCACGTCGGCGGCGATGAGGCGCTGGATGCCCGGCCGCTGCACCTTGAGCACCACCCGCTCGCCGTCGGCCAGCGTGGCGGTGTGGACCTGCGCGATCGACGCGGCGGCCAGCGGCTCGGGGTCGATCTCGCCCAGCTCGGCGGCGCGATCGCCCAGCTCCTCGCGCACGATCTCGGTCACCTGGTGGAACGGGAACGACCGCACCCGGTCGAGCACCTTCTGGAACTCGAGGGTGTAGTGGGCGGGGAACATGCCGGCCGACGAGGCGACGATCTGGCCGAACTTGATGAAGGTCGGCCCCATGTCCTCGCAGAACAGGCGCAGCGCGAGCGGGCCGGTCAGCGGCAAGTAGTCGCGTCCCATCAGGCGCGCGCGCATGCGGCGCAGCCCGATGCGGTCGCCGGCGAGGAGGACGAGGTACTTCGCCGCGTAGAGCCCGAACAGCCAGAGGCGGCGCGTGGTGGCCGAAGCCACGCTCAGGAGCACCAGCGCCCCGACGACGCCGAGCGACACATACCAGAACATCGACGCTACCGTAGCACGCCGCGTCAGAGCCCGATCGCGGCAAAACCGCGGCTTCGGCGCCCGCACGCCGCCCCACGTCATCGAGTAGCCTCTGCATGTGCTGACCGAGGTGCGGACGAGCGGCTTCACGCTGCGCGGTGTGTCCCTGGGCGGCATCTACACCTCGCTGCACGTGCCCGAGCTGGACTCGCTGTTCGACGTGGGCTGGCCGCTGCGCTCGGCGGCGGCCGCGCGCCACCTGTTTCTCAGCCACGGTCACGTCGACCACGCCGGCGCGCTGTCCACCCTGCTCGGCGCGCGCGCCCTGTTCGGCCACCCGCGCCCCCTGCGGGTGTTCCTGCCGGCCGAGATCGCCGAGCCGATGACCGAGGTGCTGGCCGCGCAGAGCAAGCTCCAGCGCTACGAGCTCGCGGTCGACCTGGTGCCGATGCGGCCGGGCGACGAGATCGCCCTGCGCGGCGACCTCGTGGTGCGCGCGTTTCGCACGTATCACCCGGTGCCGTCGCTCGGCTATCAGCTCGTCCGCCGCGTGGCCAAGCTCCTCCCCGGGCTGCGCGGGTTGAGCGGGCGCGAGATCGCCGAGCGGCGCCAGCGCGGCGAGGCCGTGACGCGCGCGTTCGACCGGCTCGAGCTGGCCTACGCGACCGACACGCTCGCGGTGGTGCTCGACCGCGAGCCGGAGGTGCTCCAGAGCCGCGTCTTGGTGCTGGAGTGCACCTTCCTCGACCGCCGCAAGCCGCTTGCCGACGCGCGGGCCGGTTGCCACATCCACCTCGACGAGCTCATCGAGCGCGCCCACCTCTTCCGCAACGAGGCCGTGGTGCTCATGCACTTCAGCCAGCTCTACCGGCCGGTCGACGTGCGCGAGATCCTCGGGCGCCGCCTGCCGCAAGAACTGCGCGATCGGGTGATCGCGTTCGCCCCGCCTACCGACGACTGGCCGGGCTGACCCCTCCCGGGTCAGCCGGAGCCAGCGTCACCAGGGTGGCGCCCCAGCCTCCGGCAATCTCATCGGCTTGGCGGTACGCCACGACACAAGGGTGTCGTTCGAGGGCCGCCTGGACCGCACGGCGGAGCACACCGCGTCCCTTTCCGTGCACGATGCGGACCTCGCGCAGGCCGAGCCGCACGCACTCGTCCAGGTACTCGGGCACGAGCGAGCGCACATCTCGCGGCTGGAACGTGTGCAGGTCGAGCTCGTCGCCGATCTCCAGACGGACGATCTCCTCGCCCTCGTCGCCGGCGGCGGCGTCTTCATCGTCGGGCGACATCAACCCGAAGGTAGGCGCGGCCCGGGCGCCGCGCTACACTGGCTCGCGCCGCTGCCGCAACTGCCCGCCAGGTTCCAGCGCAGCGCCCTGTCGGACGTGTAACCCCTATCACGGGCTGGGATGCGATCGCGGTGTTTGGCCGCTCAGCTGAGATGACCGGATCGAGGGAACTGCTGCTCGAGTTGGCGGGAACCACCCTCGCCGACAAGTATCGCCTGGTCTCGCTCCTCGGCAGCGGCGGCATGGGCGTGGTGTACCAGGCGGAGCAGATCGGCCTCGGCCGCTCGGTGGCGGTCAAGCTCCTGCGCCGCGATCTCATCGCCACGCGCTTCGAGTGGTTCCGCGCCGAGGCCATGGCCGCGAGCCGCATCAACCACCCGCACGCGGTGGCGATCTACGACTTCGGCATCACCGGCCACGGCATCCCCTTCCTGGTCATGGAGCACCTGCGCGGGCGCGCGCTCGCCAGCCTCATCGAGGAGGGCTCGCTCACCACCGACCGGATCGCGATCATCGGCGCGCAGGTGCTGTCGGCGCTGGCCGAGGCGCACGCGTGCGGCGTGGTCCACTGCGACCTCACCGCCGAGAACGTCATCGTCGACCGCCTGCGCGAGGGAGACGACTTCGCCAAGGTGATCGACTTCGGCCTGGCCCGCCTGTTCGATCACGCGGTGCGCGAGTCGCGCCTGGTCGGCACCGCCGAGTACATGGCGCCCGAGCAGATCCGCGGAGACCTCATCCAGCCGGCCACCGACCTCTACGCGGTCGGCATCCTGCTCTACGAGATGGTGGTCGGGCGCACGCCGTTTGCCGGCGCGTCGCTGCCGGTCATCCTCGAGGGCCACCTCAACGCGGTGCCGGCCGCGCCGCACCAGATCGTCCCGCAGTGCCCGGCCCCGCTCGGCGAGCTGGTCCTCGCGGCGCTGGAGAAGGTGCCCGAGCGCCGGCCGTTGTCCGCCGGCGAGATGCGCACGCGGCTGCTGGCGGTGCTCGGCGAGCGCAGCCGCGCCGCGCAGGAGACCACCCGCTCGGGGCGCACGGTGATCGGTCTGCCGCCGGCCGTCGCCGCCGGCACGCCGACGCTCTCGCCCCACCGGCCGGTGCCGCCGCGCACGACCATGGCCACCGGCACCGGCAAGCAGCAGTCGCTGGCTCGCCCGGTCGGTCCGCCGCCGCGCCGCACCGACCGCATGACGGCCCCGCTGGCCGCGCCGGCGCGCGCCGCGCCGTCGCCGTTCATGGGGCGCACCGGCGAGCTCGACAGCGCGCTCGCGTTCGTGCGCGCCGGCGACGCGGAGGCCGCGGCCGGCGGCGCGCTCGCCATCGTGGGCCCGACCGGCGTGGGCAAGGCGCGGCTCGCGCTCGAGCTCAGCCGGCGGCTGGCCCCGGTGGCCAAGAGCTTCGTCGCCGCCGCCGACCCGAGCGGCCTGTGCGGCTCCTGGTACCCCATCCTGCACCTGCTCGAGGGCGTGCTCGGGCTCGAGCCGCCCTTCGACCTCAACCTCCTGCGCCGCGCGGTCGCGCGCGCCGGGCTGCCCGACCGCGACGTGCCCGGCCTGGCCGAGGTGTTCGGCATCAGCAACCCGGCCGAGGGGCTCGAGCTGGCGGTGCGGCGGCGCGAGGCCCAGGCCGCGGTCGTGCGCGTCCTCACCGCTGCCCAGCGCCGCTTTCCGCGCATCCTCTACTGCCTGGTCGACTGGGACGAGTTCGACCAGCCCAGCCGCGACGCCGTGCGCAGCCTCATCGAGGCGACGCGCGACGCCACCGGCGTGCGCGTCCTCATCACCTCGCGCGAGATGCCCGACTTCGCGGCCCGCGTCATCCAGCTGTCGGGTCTCGACTCGGGGCCGGCCCGCGACCTGGTCACCGCGCTGGTCGGCGGCGAGCACGCCATCCCCGATCCGGCCACGGTCGCGTCGCTGACCGCCGGATCGCCGGCCGCGCTCGAGCAGCTGGCCGGCTGGATCGCGCGCGGCGACAGCCCGGCCGGAGTCCCGGCGCTGCTGGTCGACCTCGTGTCGGTGCGGGTCAACCGGCTCGACGTGGCGGCCCGGCGCGTGCTCCAGGCGGTGGCGGTGCACGGCTCGGTCGCGCCGCGCTGGGTGGTGGAGGCGTCGCTCACGCCCGAGGAGCTGGTCGCGCTGTCCGATCCGTCGTGGCAGACGGGTCTGCTCATGGTCGACAGCTCGTCGCTGACCATCCCGTCGGAGCTGGTGGCGAGCGTCGTGTGGGCCTGCACCCCGGCCGACGTCAGGCGGCGCCTGCACCGGCGCGCGCTCGACTCCCTGGCCAGCCAGGCCTCGTCCGGGATCCTGGCCCATCACGCCGAGCAGGCGGGCGAGATCAAGCGCGCCTATCGCTTCTACATGGCGGCGGGCTCGGACGCGGTGCGCCGCTTCGACGACCGCGGCGCGGCCCGCTGGTACGGCCGGGCCGCCGCCATGGCGCGCGAGCTCGAGACCCGCAGCGTGCCCGGCGCCCCGGCCGAGCTGGTCGACGCGCTCCTCCACCTGGCCGAGGTGCTTCGCCTGGCCGGCGACCCGCGGGTCGCGAGCGGCGCGCTCGAGGAGGCCGAGCGCCACGCCCGCACCGATCGCCAGCGCGCGCTCGGCGAGCGCACCCACGCCATGCTCGAGCTGGCCGCCGGCGACTCGCGCGCGGCCACCGCTCGCCTGCAGGTGGCGGCCGGGGCGGCCCTGCGCGCCGGCGATCGCGAGGCGCTGTGTCAGATCTACCTCGACCTGGCCCATGCGCTCGAGCGCTCGGGGCGGGCCGACGAGGCCATCGGCGAGCTGGTCCAGGCGATCGACGTCCTCACCATGGGGGAGGGCCTGGAGCGGGCGACCGGGCCGGAGCGCCTGTGGCGAGTCGGCCACGCGCTGGCCGAGCGGCTGGCCGCGGCCGGGCGGCTGGCCGAGGCCAGACAGGCGGCCGGCCAGGCCTTGAGCTTCGCGACCCAGGGCGGCTGGCCTTGGGCGCGCGGCCGGCTGTTCGCGGTGATGGCCGACCTCAGCGAGGAGGCCGGCGATCGCGCCGCCGCGCTGCGCTACAGGGCCTGCGCAATCGAGGAGATGCAGATCCTCGGCGACCGCCGCACGACCGCCGAGCTGCTCATCGCGACGGCGCGCACCGCCCGCACACGCCGGGCGGCCGGCGACGCCGAGCCCTCACCCGACGAGTGGGCGGCCGACCCGAACGAGACGATTCGCATGGCCGGGAGACTGGCCGCCGAGGTCGGATGGCGCGAAGGCATGGAGCTGAGCAAGAACGGCTCGTCGCGCGGCAAGGAGTGACCGAGGGGGATCGAGTGGTGATAAGGTGGAACGAGGTTGCGGCGGGGACCAAGGCTCGACAGGGGGATCAGATGGCGGCAAAGCGCCAGGAGGCGAAGAAGCTCATCGACGACTTGAACGCGCTGGCCGAGGAGCTGGCCACGGCCAAGAAGCCGTGGCCGCTGCGCGACGCGCGGCGGGCGTTCGAGCGCCGCTACGTTCAGTACGTCATCGCCGTGTCGAACGGCGATCGAGTCGAAGCGGCCGGCCGCCTCGACATCGGCTTCTCGACGCTCAAGGAGAAGATCCGCCGCCCCGGCAAGTGGCGCTGGATCCGGGTCAACTAGAAGGGCAGACCCTCGAGCGTGGACGCGGGCGCCGCCGAGGACGACGGCGCCCGTCAGGGATCACCTTCTCACGCAGCGCACGGACACTGCTCGCCACAGGGGCGGGCCGGCGTCTGCTCGCCCGACAGCGTGCGGAACTCGCAGCGGAGCTTCGCCTTGAGCGCGACCTCGATCTGGCGCACGCGCTCGCGCGTCACGCCCATCCGCCGTCCGAGCTGAGCCAGGCTGGCGGCCGAGTCGTCGTCGTCCGGCAGCAGGCGCTCGTGGACGATCTGGCGCTCGCGATCGTCGAGCCGCGGCCACAGGTTGGCGACCGCCTCGCGCACGAGGTGACTCATCTCGGCCTGCGAGGCGCGCTGCTCCTGGCTCTCCGCCTCGTCGGGCAGAACATCCAGGAACGTGGTGCGACCGTCGGTGACCAGCGGTGCGTCGAGCGACGTGTCGCGACCGCGCAGCCGGAACAGCGAGGCGCGGACGTGGTCCTCCGAGGTGCGGAAGCGATCGGCCAGCGTGGTGTCCACGCGGGCGTCGTCGCCGAGCTCGGCGTCCAGCCGCGCCTTCTCCGCCTGCAGGCGGAAGAAGATCTTCGACTGCAGGGCGCTGGTGCCCATGTCGACGATGCTCCACTGGCGCAGCACGTAGGCCAGGATGTAGGCGCGGATCCAGTACCGCGCGTAGGTGAAGAAGCGGAGCTGGCGCTCCGGCTCGAAGCGGCGAGCCGCCTCGATGAGCCCCAGGTTTCCCTCCGCGACGAGCTCCGAGACCGGGATGCCGTACCCGGCGTACTTCCGTGCCATCTTCACGACCGAGCGCAGATGCGCTTCGATCAGCTGGTTCGCCGACTCCTGGTCGGCCTCCTCCCGATACCGTCGCGCGAGCTCGAGCTCGACCTCCCGCGATAGAATCGGCAAGCGGTCAACGTTGGCAACGTAGGACCGGAACCTGTGCTCACTGGGCTCGCGAACGCGCGACATGACCCAAACCTCCGACGGTAGCAAACAGTGTTTAGAGCCTACCCTTACGTCTGGGTTAGATTTATCCAACATGGCGAACCAGCAGGGCAGTGTCAAGCGCCCTGTGATTAACGCCTCATTACCTGGGGCTTTGATGCCGAAATGACGCCCTGCATGATCACTAAACACCGGCCGGCCGCCCGTTGTGCCGGGCTGTTTCAGGACCCGATCGGCGCCGGGATCGGACCGAATGGGCCCCGGGATCTCGCCCCAGGGGGACCACCCGGCTCCGGCCCCTCATCTATATGTCCTCCGTGTGCCCTCCTGGGCCGCCCCTCCCCGCTGGTCCTCGCTCGCCCCTGGTCCTCGCTCGCTGGGCGGCGGTCTCCGCGGCGTGCTCGGGCGTGCTCGGGCGCGCGGCGCCGGCCCGCACCTTCTCTTCGAGCCGCGGCCACTCGCGCTATAAGAAACGTCAGGCGCAGGCAGCGGGTGCGGGCAGCACTGACGAGGACGGCCCACCTGAGCAGGAGGGATCGTGAGCAAAGAGTTTCTCAAGGAGCGGAGGGAGACCCTCGAGGAGGAGTTCTTCCACAGGTTGCAGAGCGACCAGATCGAGGCGCTCCGCGGTGAGCTGGAGCGCAAGGACACGCGCGACCAGCTGCGGGCCGCGTGCGGGATCGCCGACGACGTCGTGCTCGATCAGCTGCTCGCGCTCGGACTGTCGGGCGTCACGATGACGGCGGTGTCGATGGTGCCGCTCGTGTGGGTGGCGTGGGCCGACGGCACCGTGCAGGAAGCGGAGCGCAAGGCGGTGCTGAAGGCAGCGCACGAGCGCGGCATCGACGACGGCGGCGCGGCCCACAAGCTCCTGGCCGGCTGGCTGGAGCGGCCGCCCAAGCAGGAGCTGTTCGACGCCTGGGGCGCCTACACGCGCGCGCTGGTCGACACGCTGGTCCCGTCACAGCGGACGCAGCTGCGCGGGCAGATCGTCGGCATGGCGCGCAAGGTGGCCGAGGCGGCCGGCGGCTTCCTGGGTATCCACCGGATCTCGCACAAGGAAGAGGTCGCGCTGAGGGCCATCGAGGCCGCCTTCGGGCAGCCCGCCGCGCCCGGGACCCCGACCTGATCGCTCGCGCCGGCGCCTGATCGACTCGTTGCCGAAATCCTCCGGCGGGGACAGGCGTTCAAGGTCCGGTGCGACCACGCCTCCTGTTCCCCGTCGTCGTCCTTGGGCTGGCGAGCGTTGCGGTTCCGACGCTCGATGCTCGCTCCGGTGGCATGGGAGGGCGCTCGATCGAGCGCTTCGCCATGCTCGAGCCCCCGCTGGGCGGCTCGCATCGGCCGGCCGCCGCCCGGGCGGATGTGAGCCTGGCCGGCAGCCCGGTCGCCGCCCTCCCCGGCGGCGAGGCGCTCGTCATCGATGCCGACAGCGGCGAGCTGGTCCGCACCGACGCGAGCGGCGCGATCCGCGCCCGGCGCGACATCGCATCGGGCGCGACCCAGCTCGCCGTCGATCGCCGGCGCGAGCTCGCCTACGTGGTCGACCGGGCCGGCGATCGCATCCACGTCTTGTCGCTGGCCGGCGGCGAGCTGCGGCCGCTGCGGCTGATCGCGACCCGGACCGAGCCCTACGGCGTCGCGCTCACGCCCGACGGCGACCGCCTGCTGGTCACCGCGATCGCCGACCGCCGGCTCACCGCCTACGCGGCCGCCGACGGCCGCGAGCTGTGGAGCGCGGCCCTGGCGCCGGAGCCGCGGGGCGTCGCGGTGTCGCGCGACGGCCGGCAGGTCGCGGTCACCTCGCTGACCTCTGGCGCGCTGATGATCGGCCGACTCGATGGCGGCGGCGCGCCGCGCCTCGAGCGCGTGGCCCTGCACCAGCAGGACCTCGCCCTGTTCGGTCCGGTGCGCAGGCGCATCACGTCGACGCGCGGCGATGTCCACCCCGAGGTCTCGGCCAGCGGCAACCTCGAGGACGTCGCGGGCGAGAGCTACGCGCGCGCCGCCTTCGCGGTCGCCTTCATCGGCGACGGCATCGCCGTGTCGCCGCACCAGCTCAGCACGCCGCACCAGGCCGAGGGATCGGAGAACTCCGGCTCGTACGGCGGCGGCCAGAGCCCGCCGGTCGCGCACCGGCTGGCCTTCGTGGCGGCCGACGCCGGCGCGCCGCGGCTGGCCACGGCGCAGATCGGGGAGCACCAGCCGCGCGCGATGGCCTACGACGAGGCGCGCGACCGGCTCTACCTGTTCGGCTACGGCTCCGACACCATGAGCGCGCTGGCCGACGCCTCGCAGGCATCGATCCACCAGGTCTACGAGCGACCGCTCATCGACCAGAAGGGCGAGTGCGGCCCGACCGGGGCCGCCGTGGCCGACGACGGCCGCGTGCTGGTCTTCTGCTCGCTGTCGCGCCGGCTCGCCATCGTCTCCGGCGCCGAGGCGAGCGAGGTCGTGATGGCGTGGAGCGCCGAGCTGGCGCCGAGCTCGCTGAGCCGCGCGCAGCTGGCCGGCCGCTCGATCTTCCGCCGGGGACGCGATGGCCGCCTGTCGCGCGGCGGCGGGCTCGCCTGCGAGAGCTGCCACCCGGAGGCGCGCACCGACGGTCTGTCGTGGCGCATCGAGGCCAGGACGCTGCAGACGCCGCTCCTGGCCGGGCGCCTGGTCGGCACCCACCCGTTCAAGTGGGACGGCGGCGACCGCACGCTCGATCGCAGCCTGGCCAGCACCGTGCGCCGGCTGGGCGGCAGCGGACTGACGCGGGCGGACCGTCGCAACCTCATCGCGTACCTCGAGTCGGTGCCGCGCCCGCGCGCGCCGAGAGCGGCCGACGAGGGCGCGGTCGCGCGCGGCAAGGCGATCTTCGCCAGCGCGGAGGTCGGCTGCTCCGGCTGCCACGCCGGCGCCTCGCTCACCAACCGCAAGAAGTACCCGCTGGCCGACGACCTGCCGGAGTCGGACACGCCGTCACTCATCGGGCTGGCCAGCAGCGCGCCCTACTTCCACGACGGCAGCGCGGCGACACTCGAGGCGGTCCTGACCGATCGCGGCTCGGTGCACGGCATGGGCGGCACGGCCGAGCTCGGCCCCGACCAGCTGCGCGACCTGACCTCCTACCTCGAGACCCTCTGACGACAGGCGAGGGCCGGCGCGCCGCTCGGCCCCACCTCAGCTCGCGGCCAGCCAGTCGAGCACCTCGCCGATGTGGCTGGCCACCAGCGCCGGGCGGCGCGCGAGCGGCCAGGCCTCGAGCGACGCCGGCGTGGTCTCGCCCGACATGACCAGCACCGCGACCAGGCCGCTCCGCTCCGCCATGGTCATGTCGGTGTCGAGCTGATCGCCGACGATGGCGGTGGTCTCGGGCGAGGCGCCGAGCCGGCGCAGGGCCGCCTCGACCATCTCCGGGTTCGGCTTGCCGAGCACGCGATCGGGCGCGCGGCCGGTGACCGCCTGACAGGCGGCGATGATGGCCGCGATGTCGGGGATGAGCCCGCGCTGGGTGATGCAGGTCCGGTCCGGGTGGGTGGCGAAGTAGGGCTTGCCGGCGAACAGCAGGCGGCAGGCGTTCTCCAGCTTCTCGTACGTGAGCGTGGTGTCGAAGCCGACCACCACGCAGTCGGGATCGGCCGGGTCGAGGGCGAAGCCGGCCGCGCTGAAGTCGGCCTCGAGCCCCGGCGTGCCGACCACGTAGGCCGAGCGGTGCGGCGTGTGGCGCGAGAGGTAGTCGATGGTGGCGTCGCCGCTGGTCAGGATGCGCTCGGCGGGCACGTCGAGCCCGAGGCGGGCCAGGCGCAGGTGGTAGTCGCCGGCGCGCTTCGACGAGTTGTTGGTGACGAAGAGATAGGGCAGCCCGCGGCGGTCGAGCAGCGCGACCAGCTCGCGCGCGCCGGGCAGGAGGCGCTCGTCCAGGTAGAGCGTCCCGTCCAGGTCGAGGAGGAACGCGCGGCACCCGGCGAGCCGTGCGCGTGGCATCCGGCTACCATTCCCCAACTGGCGCGCGCCGCGCAAGCAGCATGCTGCGGTAAGGTCTGCCGCGTGACGGAGCTCCGCGCCGAGGTCGACGCGCGCGCACCGGCTGGCGAGCTGCCGGCCACATCGGTGGTCGGCGGCATCCCGCTGATCGTGCGCCCGCTGCGCCAGCTGGCGCGCCTCGGCTTCCGCGCGGCGCACGTCGTGGTCGACGATGCGGGCGCGGCCGAGCGGATCCGCGCCGCGCTGGCCCGCCACCCGATCCCGTCCTCGCTGGCGGTCGAGCTCGGCGCCGGCGCGGCGGCGGCACCGACCCTGGTCCTCGACGGCCGCGCGATCTATCGGGCGGCCGATCTCGCCG
>Ga0126377_10000171_pt1 | contig 36295 bp, 22 predicted proteins | sample PanSoiMetPlot_22_FD_92647 | JGI IMG/M metagenome (GOLD analysis project Ga0126377, IMG submission 92647) | Tropical forest soil microbial communities from Panama - MetaG Plot_22 | ecosystem: Environmental > Terrestrial > Soil > Tropical forest > Bulk soil | place: Panama | collected 2016-02-17 | reverse complement strand
GTTCGATTGTTTATCCGGAAGGCGCCTTCCGGTCAAGTTGAGGGAGTATTTCGCTTGAGTGGTTGGTGTCGCTTCGGCGCGGCGGCTTGACAATGTTTTGGGAGTGTCAAGCCGCCGCGCCGAAGCGACACATTGAATCCGGCTCGCCCGATGCGTCAGCGAGCCGCGCGGGGCTAATGGGCTCGAAGGCTACAGCCTCGACCAGGTCTACAGGTTCGAGCGCTGCGAGGACGGGAAGGGCCGCTATTGCCGGGTTTATCCGGATGGGAGTTTTCCCGGCTACTACGAAACTTGCGGCGAGCGCGTCTTTGCCGAGTATTTCGAGCCGGTCGAAATCCGGGAAGCCGCGACAGAGCAAAGCAGTTGTGAAATCGCGTGAGGCGCGAAACATTCAGATTACAGCCTCAAGCGCCGGCGGCAAATCCGCCATTGCCAAATCGCCTCGATAGATTGACATATACATTCCGGCAGGCGTAGCATCCGGGCCGTCTTTCAGCGTTGCTTTTTCTGTTCACTGGCTTTCTGAGTCGAATTTCTCTCGAAGGCCTGTAGGCGCGAGGCTTCGCGTTCGGCATGTGTAGCCACTATTTCCATCAAACACGCCACGGGAATGAAATGAAATAGCCGCTGCTTCTCTTTTGCGAGCTTTCGGCGGGTGTCTTGACACGATTGTGATATAAATCCAGACAGTTTGCCGAAATCTCACGATTTCCAAGGAAACAATTTAATCACTGGAGGAATTCCCCCATGTTCGGAAAATATAGGATCTGGATAGCTGCGTCGCTGACCTTGTTCGCCCTGGCGACGTCCGGCCTCACGCAAAACCCTGGTAAAGATGATAAAAACCCTGAGACGTCCGGGGAGAAATCGAGCCTTCCGCTGGAACAGATGGTCAAAACGATCACTGAACAGCCCCTGTTGGCTAATCAGAGTTTTTATTACGACAACGGCTTCAAGGCTATCGGCTCGTACTCGATCCACGATCACTTCGCCAAGCGTATGTGCATGGGCTACCTGGTAAGCGACGGTCAGAAGCTCGCCTATAGATACATCCGAGCGTTGCCCGGTCTCGGATCGAGCAATGACGCGTTTGAAACCGAGATCAAAAACATCGAACGGGTCGAATACAAATTCTACGCCGCTTCGACCGGGATGATGGATTTTTACCCTGAACGGCTCTCGGTCAAATTCTTTTTCAAAACGCCGGTCATCGGATTGCTGGCAAAATGGGAGAAGAAGGATATGAAGTTCGACATCTGGGACGTCAATTTCGGCAAGAAGATGATGGAGTTCATCAAATCCGCGGACATTCCGGCGGTCGAGAAAGGCTGATTTCCACCTCGCCCAACGCCCATCGGTATAATCTGAATAAGGAAAAACCGTATGACGACCAGATCTTTAATCGCGGCGATCGTGTTGTCGCTGCCGTTGGCTACGTCCGCAATGGGACAGATTAATGTCCTCGCCGCCTACTTTGAGGGCACTGTGAAAGAAGAGATGCCGGTGAAAAAACCCGGCAAGCTGGCTGCCAACGATGACGGCGAGGCGCTGGAATTCACATGGGACAAAGGCAGTTGGAAAGTCCCTTACACGCAGATTAAGACCATTTACCTTTCCATCTCACGCCAATCCGAGCTCGGCACAGTATTCGGACTTGGGGGGTATGCCGTGGGAAGGCTGAAGAAGCGCAAACTGCTGCTCAGCCTGGTTCTCACCGACGAACAGGGGCGCAATCGCCGATGCGTCTTCTTTCTTCCCGAGGCCGCTCCTCTGAAATTTTTCGAGATAATTGAAAAGAAGAGCGGGCGCACCGTCGTATACGAATCCGAAGAGGTGCGACGCGCGATCGCGGATACCAACGAAAAGACGAGCGACGCCAAGGCCGAACCCCAGCGACGCCCGCTATAAATCCGACATTCAGAAATGGTTTGATGGAAAAAAGAAGGCCGGCCCGGGATTCCCTTCCCGGCCGGCTTTTCTTTTCGCACAATTTAGCCATCGCCAAATCGTCTCTGAAGATTGACACCTCCTCCACGGCGGGCGTAGCATCGCCCCGTCTTTCAGCTTTGCTTTTTCTGATCACTCGGCTTTCTCATGCGGCACCAGGATAACGGCAGACAGTCATAGCCGAATTTCAGCCTCCGCTATGCCCAGAAAGGAACTCACCCAATGAAATGTCCCACATGCGAACTTATCAATCCGGATACCGCTTTACGCTGCGACTGCGGCTATGACTTCCAGAGTGGCCGAATGGAGCAGCCTTACCAGGACGCAAAAACGCCGGTGGCGGCCCGGATTACCTACTGCGCGCGCTGCGGCGCGCAAAACAACGCCGGCGCCGCGTTCTGCCAGTCATGCGGCGCCCAATTTTTAGCGACCACCGCCGAACCGGCCCGCGCAGTGAAGAAGCCTGTGCCGACCGTGGTCAACGTTATTTTCGCTGTGCTAGTTCTACTAACCTTGGGCCAGATCTTCACCTGGATTCAGGGCGATAAGGTGACAAGCCCCCAGAACGCCGCACCGTCTATCGCGCCGGCGGCCTCGCCAAAGTCTGAAGCTTGGCTTCATTTGATCGTCAAGGAATCCAGATGGGAGAAGGGCGGCTTCGGGACTATCGCCATGTGGCGCGTGACCTTCAAGAACAATTCCGACCGCCCGATTGGCAATATTCAATACCGAACCGCTTATTACTCCGAAACCGGCAATCTGGTAGATAAGGGCGGCGTTGATTCGCCGCTCGACAAGAAAATCATTCAAAAAGTCATTCCGCCGAAGTCGACTCGCACGATCGAGGTCAACGACGGCTTTACGCATTCGGAGGCCCATCGCGCCACATTCGAGCTTGTGGATTGCGAATTTGTCACAGATTCGAGGTAGTGCATTCACTGTCCGCCGAACACCCTAGGCGGGTAAACAATAACCAACTATCAGAAAGGAACTCACCCATGAAATCAATCACAACTCTTTGCCTCTCCCTGCTGATAACACTGGCGGGACCAATCGAACTCTCCGCCTTCGCGCAGACGCGCGTCCGCGGCTATACGAAGCGCGACGGCACGCATGTAGAGTCGCACCGCCGCACCGCTCCGAACAAAACCGAGAAGGACAACTGGAGCACGAAGGGGAACACCCACCCTGACACCGGCAAGAAGGGGACGAAGACCCCGCAGCGGTAATGACTCCCAGCGGGCGGGCAGGATCCTTAAGAAGATTCGATTTCGGGAAATTGCTGCTTGCCTGCTGCTGCAAAAATAAAGGCAGCAGCAGAGCAAGGCAAGGCGGTCGATTGTCTCCTTTTTGCAGGAAGCCGCAAATTTTGAGAGGGCGAGAAGGCGCTTTCTTGCCTGATCTGACGGTGTGGCGTCTGATCAAGGAGAAAGGGCTGACCAGAGGCTTTTGCTCTGGGGAATGGCGTAGAAAATCCGTATAATCCCGCCGTGCCAGTCACCTTAGCTTACCGAAGGCGGATGGATTATGGCGATCCCCGAACATCTAGAAATACTGTCGGAAGGAGTAGAGAAGTGGAACCAGTGGCGGAAGGATAATCCTAAAGTCATCCCAGACCTTAATGAGGTAGACCTTGAAGAAGCAGACCTTAGCAGAGCAAACCTCAGCAGGGCAAACCTCAGTAAGGCAGACCTCTTTAAGGCAAACCTCAGTAGTGCAGACCTCACTAAGGCAATTCTTGAATGGGCAGACCTCAGAGGGGCGGACTTCAGCAACGCGGACCTCAGCGATGCACTCCTTGATTGGGCAGACCTTAGTTGGGCAAGATGCTATAAAGCAAATTTGAGTAGGGCGAGTCTTGGAGCAACTCGACTTATAGATACAAACTTTGATGGTGCAACATTGACCGGTGCAGCTCTGTGGGAAACCCAGCGCGCTCAATGGTCAATCAAGGGCGTTATCTGTGAATGTGTCTTCTGGGATGAACGTCATAAAGAAAAGAGCTCTTATAGTCCCGGTGAGTTCGAGAGACTATTTGCAGACAAGACCAAAGTAAAACTCTTTTACAAAGACGGTATCAATCCACTGGAGATTGCCACTCTACCCGCCCTCATCAAACATCTGGAAGAATCGCATCCAGGAAGCGTGTTGCGTTTAGTCAGCATCCATGAGGATTCAGGCGGAGTTGTGGTTGAACTGGCGATTGAAGACGACGGCAACTTTACGTCGGATCAATTGACGCAGCTAAAAGCGGCGCTCGAAACGGAAGCCCGACAGAAGATCGAGTATCAAAAGCAAGCGCTCGCCGAACGAGAGACGCGCTTGCGATTGGAAGGCGAGATCAAACAGCTAGATTCAGTCGTTAATAAACTGATTCTGCGACCAACCATACATCAAGGAGATTCATATATGGGTGATAACTACAACATTTCCGGGCAAGCCGGCGCGATCGGCCCGAGCGCGCACGCGCACGATATGACCTTCAATCAGCTTCAACAGATCGGCAGCCGGATTGCCGAGTCAATGGACTTAACCGCGTTGGCGAGCGAGTTGGAAGTGTTGCGCCAGGCTCTGAAGAAGGAAGCCGCGACGGAAGAGCATGATGTTGCGGTGGTCGATGTCGGAAATGCCAAAAAGGCGGCGGAGGCGAAGGACTCCGCGAAGCTCGCCGAATCTTTGAAGTCAGCCGGCAAATGGGCGTTAGACGTAGCGACAAAGATTGGCGTGTCACTCGCGACAGAGGCGGTCAAACATTCGATGGGAATGAAATAGTCGCCACTTCGTAAAGCTTTCGCATCAACAAAAGGGGAAGGATATGTCGGGTACGCAGGACCAACGCCTGCTTGAGGCTCTGCTGGACTCATGGGACCGGAACAACACCATCCTGATTAACTTGCTCCGCGCTCTCCCGGAAGGAGGCCTCGAGGCCAAAGCGATGGATGGCAGCCCGTCAGTCTCGGAGATGTTCACGCACATCCACCATGAGCGAATGGTCTCCGTCTTCGAGAACGCTCCAGAGTTCGCCGGGGACGTGCCAGAGAAAGAGTGGATGGTCGAGCTCGACCATGATCGCATCGCGCGGATGCTCGACGGGAGCGCCAGGAGGATACGGGACGCGGTAAAGAACAGAGTGGAAACAGGCCGGGACCTGGATCTTGACTACGACCATCCAATCCTCCTGATTCAGCTTCTGATCTTCCACGAGGCTTACCATCACGGTCAGATAAAGCTGGCCCTTAAAGCGGCGGGCCTCCCGGTAACGGACAAGGAGGCTGGGCCGATCACCTGGGACGTCTGGAGACGCAAGAAATGAGCGGTCTTAATTTCGCGCGAATTTCACGGTGGCGACATAAGAAGACAGAGATAAGAATAATGACAATGTTCGAATATCCTGTAGCGCGCGACGGCGAAGAGTTCGCGGTTCGCTCTAACGGCGCCGATTGGCTGACCGCCTGGCATTCTCCGGCCGTGGTTCCGGAAGGCATTGCCCATGGAGCGAATGCTTTCTGCGTGACCGCCGACAATTGTGTCGTACTGATCAGCAATGATGGCGAGCGATGGGGCTGGCCGGGGGGCCGTCCCGAAGGTGATGAAACCTGGGAGCAGACACTCCGCCGGGAGGTTTTGGAGGAGACCTGCGCGGTCGTCGTCAATGCGAGGCTGCTTGGCTTCTGCCGCTCCGCCTGCCTTACAGGTCCGGAGCAAGGTCTCGTGCTAGTACGCTCTATATGGCGGGCGGAGGTCGAGTTGACGCCGTGGGAGCCTCGTTTCGAAATCGCGTATCGTCGTGTGGTTCCGGCCGCCGAGATTCTGGCGCATCTCTGGATTGAGGAGGGATTTGGGCCGATCTATCATCGCGCGCTTATGGAGGCAGGGCTAGTCAGGCGGTGTCCAGTCGAGTGAGACGCAAGTTCTTTGTTTGGAGACTTCGCCAATAGTATCCGCATTGCCGCAAGGACACGTATCCCTGTGTGCATCCTGGTACTGAAAAAGTGCAAGAAGCCCGACGATGTACTGTTCATCAATGCTAGCAAGCACTTCGAGAAAGGCAAGCGACAAAATCGCCTGCTACCGGAACACATCGACAAGACCATCGACACCTACCAGTTCCGCAAGAAAGAAGAGAGGTATTCCCGCCGCGTGCCGATGGAAGGGATCGAAGCAAACGACTACTACCTGAACATCTCGCGCTATATCAGCACTGCCGCAGCCGAAGAAGAAATTGATTTGCAAAAGGTGAATGCAGAGATGCTGTCACTGGATAAGAAAATCACCGAGGCGAAAGACAAACACAATGCATTTCTCAAGGAGCTTGGCTTGCCGCCTTTATCTTGATTTGTAATAGTCACGATTTAATCTGACACTTCTTGTAAACTGAGCGCATCGCTCACCAACTCAAAGGAGAAAGTCAGATGACCACTGAACAGAAAGTGATCAAGAACAAAGTCGGGCTATTAACCCTCGCGCAAACCCTGGGTAACGTCAGCTAGGCCTGCAAGGTGATGGGCTTTTCCCGAGATAGTTTCTACCGCTTCAAAGAACTCTATGAAACGGGCGGCGAACTCGCCTTGCAAGAGGTCAGCCGGAAGAAGCCCCTCCTCAAGAACCGCGTCGATGCGGAAGTCGAGCAGGCCGTCGTCGCGCTCGCGGTCGAACAGCCGGCTTATGGTCAAGTGCGGGCAGCCAATGAACTCAAGCAGCGCGGCGTGTTTATTTCCCCCGGGGGCGTTCGTTGCGTCTGGATGCGCCATGACCTGGAGACCTTCCAGAAACGCCTCAAAGCTCTGGAGGCCAAGTCGGCGCGGGAGAATTTCATCCTGACCGAGGCGCAGGTGGCGGCGCTCGAACGCTCCAGGCAGGAGAAGGAAGCGCACGGCGAGATCGAGACGGAACATCCGGGCTATCTCGGCGCGCAGGACACCTACTACGTGGGCACGCTCAAAGGCGTCGGGCGCATCTATCAGCAGACCTTTATCGACACTTACACGCGCGTCGCTTTCGTCAAGCTCTATGACCGGAAGAACGCGCTGGTGGCCGCCGAGGCGCTCAATGATCGAGTGTTGCCTTTCTTCGAAGAACAGGGCATCCCGCTCTTGCGCGTGCTGACCGATCGCGGATCAGAGTATTGCGGCTCGATCGAACATCACGAGTACCAGCTCTATCTGGCGCTGGAGGACATTGATCATTCAAAGACTAAGGCGCGACACCCGCAGACGAACGGTATCTGCGAGCGATTCCATCGAACGATGAAAGACGAGTTCTACAGCATTGCCTTCCGCAAGAAGATCTATCACTCTTTAGAGGAACTGCAGCATGATGTTGACGAGTGGCTAGTCGTTTACAATCACCAGCGTCCACATAGCGGGCGATACTGCTATGGCAAAACGCTGATGCAAACATTCAGCGAGAGTAAGCAACTCGCTGAGGCCAAGATGCTAGATCGGCAGCAACCTACGGTCGGACAACACGACGCGAGGACTGCTGTCAGTTAGCTCTTCAATGTCAGGTCAAGTCGTGACTTTTACACTTTGTCACGTGTCCTCGCGCCCATTCCAACCAATCGTAGAGCGTGTTGCGGTTCATCCCCAGCCGATGTGCCGTAGCCGAATGACTTCTCAAATGGGTTCGCTCCCGTTCGTAAACCGCCAGCACTCCCCGGCAAATGTAATCTATGAGCGTTTCACTCTCGCGCAGCCTGGGGAAGCATTGGGTGTTACCCGGCGCTGAAACGGACTGTTGTTCAGAGTCCACCTCGCGGCGGACATGGTTTGTCGTGATTATCCGGCCGCCGGCCTTGGCCGCCAGGCGTTCAATCGTCGATCTCAGTTCGCGCACATTTCCCGGCCAAGAGTAATGACAGAGCAGTTCCAGAGCTTCTTCATTAAATTCGACGAAAGGGTAATAGTGCCGGATAAGAATTGGGATATCCGTGGGATGCTCTCTGAGGGACGGCGTCCGGATGGGGTATCCGCGCAAGCGATCATACAAGTCGCGGCGAAAGCGTCCCTCATCAATCTCACGGCGGAGATCCTTATTAGTAGCGGCAATGAGGCGTGTATCTATCTTGATCACCCCTGTCCCTCCCACTCGCTTGAGCTTACGTTCCTGCAAGACGCGTAAAAGTTTCGCCTGGCTCTCCAGAGGCAGATCGCCGATCTCATCGAGAAACAATGTTCCCCCACTTGCAATTTCAAAGATGCCGATCTTGCGAGCCTGAGCCCCCGTGAACGCCCCTCTCTCGTGTCCGAACAACTCGCTCTCGATCAAATTAGGATTGATCGCCGCGCAGTTGACATCTTCGAAAGGTTTCTGTGCCCGTCTGCTGGCCTTGTGTATGCCTTGCGCGACGAGTTCTTTGCCAGTGCCCGGCTCGCCGATGATGAGAACGCTCAGGTCGAGGCTTGCGGCGATCTCGATATCTTGCCTGACTTGCTGTACCAGCTCGGACTCACCGATGAGTCCGTATTCCAGAGGCGACCGGTCTCCATTTCGCTTCACTGCTCCACCAGTAAGCCCCCATGTTCGAGCCAGGAACTCAATGCGGTGCGCGGCAAGATGGGCGGCGTACTCAAGCACGCATACAACTGCGCCGTCCAGCGGCTCAAGGAATTTCACTACAAGATGAGTTTGCCCACCTTCGACGCCGACTGCCAGTTCCCCGATCCTTCCAACCCTGACGGTGTTTGGAATTTTGTATTCGCGCTCCATCCTGACTGACTTGAACCTGACGCTGCATATACAGATCCCCTTCTCTGCCGCAATCTCTTTCAAATCCTCCAATACCTCTTCGATACTCGCGCTACGCGCCAGCTTGAGAAACGGATCTGCGTTGTCCGAGTGTCCTTTTTTGTTTAAGAAACGACGGGGCTCCATCGGTCTCCTCTCTGCCCGCAATTTCCGGACCAACATGAACGCCTCACACGAGCGCCGCCGGCAGCAATGCCAGCATGATCATTGACGCCAGACACTCGCCACGATTCCAGCGGCAATCACTTTTTCCCTTCTAAACGACATCGATTCGGAAAATTTTAGGTTGAGTGGAATCGTGGGGCAGTTCTACCGTCTATAGATCATGGCGCTTGAAATCGAAGCAAATCGTCAGAAGAATAAGAAGCTCCGTTTCAAGTTGAGGCTGCAATCTGGCGGCTATTTATCCGAAGAAGACCAATTCACCTGCAACTGCCGTCTAATCTGTGAAGGCTCGATCTTTTCAGACTCTCCCCCAACCAGGAAAACGGTCAACTACTCCATCTAAGCGCGAGGACGCGCTGTAGATGGAGCTAGCGGTTTCAGGTTTCGTACTTGACGCTTCTTTTCAGAAGAACGAACCGCTTCGGGCCGGTTGACTTCCTTCCGCGGATATTCGCAGAAGTAACGGCCCATCGCCACCAGGTCATGCCTCGCGGCGACTGATTTCGCTCCATTCAGATCGGCGTTGATCTGATATCCGCAATCGCGGCATTGGAAATTAGATTGATTCAGACGGATACCCAAATGCAAACATCGCGAACAGGTCTGGGACGTGTACCGTGGGTCGATATATACGACTTCCACCCCCGTACTAGCCGCCTTGTAGCGGATCATCCATTGAAGTTGGGCGAAACTCCACTCATGAACGCATTTCGCCTTACCGGTCTCACGAATTCCTTTGAGGTCTTCCATGACGATCCGTTGATTGTTCGCTTTCGCGTCAGCCACGATTTGTTTGCTGACGCAGTGGTTGGTGTCCGCGACAAAACGCCTCTCGCGACCAGAGACACGCTTGAGCGCTCGTTTGGCGCTCTTGCCGCCGTTGGCCTGGAGTGATCGCCTCGTCCTTTTGTAGCAGGCTTTTATATTGCGGATATTCTTCGCCGTGTGGAACTTGTTGTCAGATGTCACAGCCACGCGGTTGAAGCCGAGATCTACGCCGAGACTTCCTTGTGGTTGTTTAACTTCCGGCGCCGGGATCGTGATCGAAATATGCAGGTAGAAGTTTCCCTTGCGATAGACCAATTCGGCGGAGCCGAGTTCGCCCAGTCGAAGTTGTTTTCGCATCCTGGCGGACATCTGCAACTGGCCGGTGATGCGGCCTTTAGGACAGACCGCCAGAGAGGCGGTCTGACAGTCCTGATCAAGAGTCATCGACTTGGCGTCGTATCGCACGGAAGAATGCGATTTGAACTGATGCCACTTATTCTGGTCGCGCGTGTAAACGGCGCCGACCTTGGCGATCGCGTTGATCACATGCTGTGAGGGAAGATTGGTTTCTCCTCGGATCAGGCGATAGCCCTCGTGATGGATGTCATATCTGCGATGCAGATTACGCTGAAAGGCGAGTTCGGAAAGGGTGTTGCAGGCGCGATTGAACTCTTCCATCGTGGATTTGAGTTCTTGCCTGGCGCTGGCCGCCATGACTAGCTTGGCCTTTATCGACAGGTGAACATCCATCCGGCTAATATGCCATAAGTGTTTTACATGAGACAAGCGTTTTACATGCGAAAGGGGCGGCGCATTCCTCTCCACCCAAAACGAAGCGTTTATGGGTGGAGTATCCCGCGCGAAGAAAGATGAATCATCGAAAGTATTTATTAGCTTGCCTGATCGCAATTGGCGCAGCGGCGGTGTTGCTGGCTTGCAGTCAGTCAGCAATAGCGCAGGGCGATGAGATTGCGCCGAATGCCAACCTCGAGGTTTTCGGCATTCCGAAGGCGCCAGCTTCGCTCGCGCCCAAGGTTAGGCGCTATTCGAACAACTACGGGCTGCCGCTCGCCGGTTGGGATCCCGCCAAACGCGAGATTTGGCTCAAAGGGATTTCGAGCGTGTCGTGGGTCTCGCGGGTCGAATCTCCGGGCGGCGGCCCCAAATCCTGGATGTATCTTCAGGCGAGTGGCATCTACGACCTCTACTTCCAACCTCAGGCGAAGTTTCTCGTCTATAACCAGGACTCCAATGGCGACGAAGCGTTTCAGATGTATCTCTATGATATCGAGAAGCGTTCGAGCACGCTGTTCACTGACGGGAAATCGAGAAGCACCGAGCCGGTTTGGTCGAACTCCGGCGAGAGAATCGTCTACAGCTCATCGCCTCCGGCCGGCAACGGTGTGAGCCTGCACCTCGTCAACCCGTTCGATCCGAAGAGCGATCGTTTGCTCGTGCAATCAACTGGTAATTATCTGAAGGCTTACGACTGGTCGCCGGACGACGAGAATGTGGCTTACTGCGAATTCATCGCGAACACAATCAGTAAGCTATGGTTGATCAACATCAGAACCGGCGAGAAGCGGTTGCTGTCATCCGCGGATAAGAAGGAAGAGGAGTATTACGACTTTCCGAAGTTCAGTCAGGACGGGAAAGGCGTTTACGTCGTGACCGACAAAGGCTCGGACTTTCGCCGGCTTGCGTACATTGATTTGGCGACTGGACGCTTCAAGTTTTTGACGACCGATATCAACTGGGATGTAGATGAATTTCAGCTCGCGCCCGACGGTAAGACACTTGCCGTTGTCACGAACGAAGACGGCGCCTCACGCCTTTATCTAATTGGAACCGGCACAGTGGAGAGGAAGCCAATCTCATCACTCCCGGTCGGCGTCATCTCCGATCTCAAATGGCATAGCAACTCAATTGATCTTGCGTTCAATTTCAAATCGCCGCGCACACCAAATGATGTCTATTCGATCAATAGCAATACCGGAAATGTTGAGCGGTGGACGAAGAGCGCAACCGGCGGAGTGGAGGCGGAGAAACTCGCGCTGCCTGAAGTCATCACATGGAAGAGCTTTGACGGGAGAATGATCTCGGGCTTTCTTTACCGGCCTCCCGCCACGTTCACCGGAAAGCGTCCCGTCATTATTAACATCCACGGCGGTCCTGTAGACCAGTACCGTCCCGTCTTTGGCTTTGATGATAACTTCTTCACCAACGAATTGGGCGTCGTCAGAATCTATCCCAATATGCGCGGGTCATCTGGTTACGGCAAGACGTTTCTCAATCTTGACGACGGCGTGAAACGCGAAGGCGCGGTGAAAGACATCGGCGCATTGCTGGATTGGATCAAGACTCAGCCCGATCTTGACGCCGAACGGGTTCTCGTTCAAGGCGAAAGCTACGGCGGTTATCTGGCGCTTTCCGTGGCAGTGAGTTACAGCGATCGTATTCGAGGAGCCATCTCGGATTCCGGGATGACCAACCTGGCGACCTTCATCGAACGCACGGAGGGCTGGCGGCGTGACGTGCAGCGTCCGGAATTCGGCGACGAGCGGGACCCGAAGATCAGGGCGTTTATGGAACGCTCCGCGCCTCTCAACAATGTCGACAAGATCAAAAAGCCGTTGCTGATTATTCAAGGCAGGAATGATCCTCGCGTCCCGGTGAGCGAAGCTGAGGCGATTGTCCAAGCGTTAAAAAAGAGGGATACGCCCGTATGGTATCTCCTGGCCAAAGACGAGGGGCATACGTTCGTCAAACAAGCCAACCGCGATTTCCGGCTCTACTCGATCATCCTTTTCGTCCAAGAGCGCTTGCTCAAGTAGGCGCAAACATCAAACATTTGCCGCGACAACAGCGGCCACAACAGGAGAATTCGTATGAAGAAATTCAAGCTGTTAATTACGAGCCTTGTCCTGGCAATGGCTCTGCTTTTCGTCAACATCAGCCCGATGAAGGTCTACGCTGATGACCTCACTGATGGCCCTCAAGGAACATCTCAAAAGAAAGCCGCGCCGCCACAGATCTCCCCTGAAGCCATCTACATCATTATAGCGATGCTTAGTATGTGGTAGGGCATCATCTCGACAGCATGCTCTATGAATTGGCGAGTGTTACACATAAACAAAACCTTCCGAGCCGGGAGAACAGTTATGCTCCCCCGGCTCGCTCTCGCTTTACTGTGCGCTTTCATTATCTTTATCCTTCCGATCTTTCTTCCCTCACAAGCCCAGTCACCGGCGCAGGTCCAGGGCGGTGATGAGTTGGTCGCGGCTCTTTTGAAAGCTAGGAAAGAAGGTCAGCCCATAGATAAGTTGCTCGACGAGCGCCGCGCTCTTATCACGCCACGCCTTTGGGAGAAACTGGCGAAGCAGGCGCTATCCGCATACTACAACGACGGCCCTGATCAATCCTTTACGTTGTATGGGATCGCTCTGAATGTCGCCGAGAGGTTGAAAGATCAGCGACTTATTGCGATCACACATTACAGGATCGGAAGAACCTACTCTGGTCTCGGTCAAACCAGAGATGCGATTCAGTCACACCTCACGAGTAAGAGCTTCTTCGAAGCCGCGGGATTGCGTAGGGATTTGATTTATGTTCTCGGTGATCTGGCGGCGCTCTATTACCAGGCGGAAGAATACAAAACGGCCAGGTCATACGCCGAACAGAGCATTGCATTGGCCGAGAAGGTGAAAGGCGGCAATGAGCCGCCGGGCGTCTGGCCGGATGATTACGGGGTCGCGGGCGCATTGTCTATACTGGGCGCGCTCAGCAGGCAGGAAGGCGATTATGCTTTGGCGATTGAGCATCTGCAAAAATCAATCGCATTGTATCAACACTTGAATGGGGAGACCCTGAAGTTCGGCTTCTACCTCGCCGATAACCTCACTGAACTGGGGCGGGTTTATAGCGCGATGGGCGACAACGTTCAGGCGTTTAGTTGTCTGAATCGGGCTATGGATATCGCAAAAAAACTCCTACAGCGAGATATCCTGGCAAATGCGCTCAACAGCGCCGGCATCCTATATCTGGAGCAGGAAGACTACGAACAAGCGAGCGATCACCTTCGTCAAAGTTTGCAGATTTATCAGGAACTCAACAATCAGACCGAATCGGCCAGAGTCCTACTCAACCTCGGCGTATGCGATCAGCGTCGCGGTAATTTCGATCAGGCGTTGGAAAGCTTCCGAAAGAGTCTGAATCAGGCCGCATCGGCCTCAGACAAAGATTTGATGATGGCGGCGGGCGAGGGGCTGGGAGTCGTTTACAGAGAAAAGAAGGATTACGTGGCGGCGTTGGAAGTCCTCGATCGGAGTCTATCGTTGGCGAACGAAGTCGGCGACCAAACACGCACTGCCGAAATATTGTGGCGCAAAGCCGAAGTGAAATACGAGATCGGAAGTTTCGCCGAATCCGCCGCGCTCTCGGAGGAAGCCCATCAAATCGCCCGAAGGCTTCGACTGCCGAAGCTTTCGTACCTGACGGCGACGGCCCTCGGCAGAGCCTATCTCGGCCAGAAGAAGGCCGATCTGGCGTTTCAGACTCTCTCCCAAGCAGTCGAGCAAGTCGAGGCGATGCGCGATCATGTGATCGGCCAGGAGCAGGAGCGGCAGCTTTTCTTTGAAAACAAAGTCTCTCCCTACCACCTGTTGATTGATTTGCTCGTCGCGCAGAACAGATCGAACTATGCGCTTGTTTATGCCGAACGCGCCAAGGGGCGTGTATTGCTGGACGTGATGAGTAAAGGCAAGATTCAGATCGCGGGCGCAATGACGCGAGAAGAGCGGGAGGAAGAACAGAGGCTCAACCTGAAAATCATAGCTCTCAACAATGAACTCCGGGAGGAACGCCTAAAACCGGTCACGGACGATGCGAAAGTGCGTAGGCTCAGCGAACAACTCGACGCGGCTCGCCTGCATTACGCTTCATTTCAAAACGTGCTTCAAGCAGCTCACCCCGAATTGAGAATGAAACTCGGGCGACTACCGCTGCCGTCAATTAATCAATTGAATGAACTGGTACCAGGCAATCGGACCACATTTCTTGAGTATGTGGTGACGAAGGATCAAACTCACCTCTTTGTGATCGCAAAGCCGCCTCGCGGCCGCGGCATCACGCTGAATGCGATTACCATCGGTATCTCGGAGATGAAGTTAGCCAAACTTGTAAATGAGTTTCGCCAATCGATAACGGGTCGCCATCCTGTTTTCAACGCCTTGGCACAAGAACTCTACGACCTGCTCATCAAACCGGCCGAACCACATCTTCACGGCGTCAACGCGGTTCGCATAATCCCCGACGGCATTTTGTGGGATGTCCCGTTTCAGGCGTTGCAGGCGGCGAATGGCCGTTACCTGCTTGAAGACTATGCCGTCAGCTATGCGCCTTCACTGAGCGTGCTCAGGGAGATTAAGAGGTCGAATGAGGCAAGGTCGAGGACATCATTGCTCGCTTTCGGCAATCCGCTGGCGGGAATAGAAACTGTCAAGCAGTTACAGGAAGTGAGAAGGGGGGAGGGCTTCAGACCGCTGCCCGAAGCGGAAAATGAAGTATCGTCAGTAGCGAGAATCTACGGAGCCGATCGAAGCAAGGTCTTCGTCGGCAGAGATGCCGAGGAGCGTCTTTTCAAATTATTGGCGCCGAACTACAGCGCCATCCATTTCGCCACGCACGGAGTTCTCGACAATCGGCAACCGCTCTACTCGTACCTGTTGCTGGCAAATTCCGGCGAGAGCGATAAAGAAGACGGGCTGCTGGAAGCCCGCGAAATCATGAATCTGAATCTGCGCGCCGACCTGGTCGTGCTTTCGGCCTGCGAAACCGCAAGGGGACGGATCGGCGCAGGCGAGGGCGTCATCGGGATGTCGTGGGCATTTTTCGTCGCCGGTTGCCGAACCACAGTCGTGAGTCAATGGGAAGTCGATTCAGCCAGCACGGCGGAATTGATGGTCGGTTTCTTCCAATGGCTCAAAGGCGCCGATGGAAAGAATGGAACGACGAAATCAACCGCACTACGATTAGCGGCCTTGAAATTGATGAAGAACCCGCGCTATCAGCATCCTTACTACTGGGCGGGTTTTGTGGTTGTCGGAAATGACCGATAAAGTCGCAGATGTTTGGGCCACTAACATCCTTTCGATTATGTTGACCGGGAAAACCACGGAATTTACGATTCGCCCTACATGCTCTACGAAGTATTATCCGGCGCTGATGCAGATCGCGTTGTGTGTACGCTGCGAAAACTGAGCCGTCACTGTACTCGGCACTGGGTACTCACCGGCGGGTTGGCAGTTGAGGTTCACCGATTGCAGCGAGGACGCACAGCTTCCGTACGGAAGTTAGGCGATATTGACTTTATTGCGGAAACATTCGACAGGGTTCCAGAAAGCCTCGCCGACGATTTCATGTTCCGCCACATCCATCCGTTCGATCCACCCGACAAAACACTGCTACAGGCGGTTGACACAGAAAGTGCGCTCCGCATTGATGTATTCCGTGCATATGGCGCTATTCTCAACCGGAGTTCAGATCTAATTTTCCCAACAGGCATAGTGCGACTCATTTCTCTCGAAGACTTGATAGCGAGATTAGCGCGGTTGACGCTCGACCTCATGGGACAAATTGAAACGCCGGCCAAACACGCTCTGGACTTTCTTCGTCTGATGGAACTGGTTGACACCAAGGCAGTCGAAGCAGCCTGGCGCGACCATCAGAAGCCGGCACATCCAGCAACTTTCAAAGAAACCAGCAGCTTACTTCACGAGGTAATTGCGACGCGATCTGATCTCCTGATCACCCCCGACTACTCGAAAGACGCTACGACAGTATGCCCCCGCTGCGTAAACACCGACCGTTTTCGATTAGCCGATCCTGCAATGCTCCGCGCGGTGTTGGGATATTAGTTACGCGCATGAGTCAGCGGCGCGAAGGGCTGAAGAAAAGTCGCCGTCTGCCAAACAATTGAAGCTCTATCTGGGACCGGAATAGATCAAGACGGCATGATTGTCAGTTTCAGCCTTGACGCGAAATTTTGTAGGCGGGTTCCAAGGCTAATCCATTAAATATTCAAACGATGTTTTTAATAGGAGTAGATAGCCCTGACATCTCAGCGCCAGGCCTGGACGGCTCGAAGCAGATTGGCGGCGATTTGTGAATCGGGATTGTCATTGACCAACACCTGGAATTCTCGCTCCGCGTCCGCGAGCATTCCTTCACGCGCATAGAAGACGCCGAGCGCAAGATGCGAGAAGCCGCGCCCTCTTAATTGTTCGAGCTGGCGCATCTTCGAGGCCTCCAGAATCTTAAACTTCATCTCCGGAGCGGTAGGGGCTGGTGATGTGACATTTTGACCGTTGACGATTGCGGTGACCGCCCAGCTATAGATTACGCCGCGCTTCAGCGGAGTCGCCGGCGACCATTGTGTGGCCGATGCCGGAAGCCGTCCGCTGTTGGCGACCTCACGACCTCTGGAATCAGCAATCTGAACTTCGAAGTTTGACGCGCCTTCAACCGCCTGCCACTCGAACACCGGCTGATCCTCTGCGATCACGTTCCTACCCGGGCGCAAGAGTCTGAATGGAGATTTCCTGTCGTTGTTTCCTCTCGCCGCTCCTCGATTGCTTGCTATCTCATTCAACGATTCCGGCTTTCTGATTTCCTGTGAAAGCAAGGCGTCTCTAATTGGTCGCCGTAGATTGTCAGGAATCGCTTCGATGCCGCGCACAGCGCCTGTACGGCTAACGACGATCTTTTGATCGCCGTCGCGTAATAAAGCGATTATATCTTTATCAGTCGTGGGGCTAATTCCATGAATTGATGTGGATTGTTCTGATTGTTTACCACCGGAGATCTGGTTAGGTTCTTCACGGGGCTTCGAATGAGGCGCCGGGATCGAAGCCGGGATCGAAGGCTGCGGAGAAGGAGCGATTGTTTCAGGAGATGGGGTCGTCAACGCCTTTTGATATTTTTTGCCACCATCTCGCAGCAAGAAAAATGCGAGCAACGCAAGGCCGAGAATGACAATTACCATACCGGCATAAAGCGGCCTCAATTGCGTTTTAGGCCGGTATAGCCATCCTGCAACCTTCTCCGTCCATTTCACGGGCTGTCCGGCCGCAGGACTGATATTAATTGCCGATTCGATCTGTCGCCTGAACTCCATGAAACTGCGAACATCTTCGCTGCAACGTTCGCACGCGCGAAGATGAATATTGACGATCTCCTTATCCTCGTCATCGAGGTTGTCGTCGGCCAAAGAGACCAGTTGGTCAAAGTCGAGGTGCTCATGTCTGAACAAAAGTTCGGGAGATAAATTGAGTGAAACTGGCCGATGATCATTCATTTCCTGAAAAACTCCCTGAAAATGCCGGCGGCATTCGAGGCACGCGGACAGATGTTCGGCGACCTCGGTCATCTCCGCATTCTCCAGCGCGCGCGCGCAAAATGCCCTTATCTTTTGGCTATGGATGTGCTCAATCATGAAAGAAGAGCCTCACATAATGAACGGAGCGCGGTGTAATCTTTGGTCCCGATATAATAGACGGTAGTCGTCGCCGATAATTCCAACCTGAACGATTTATTTTTGTTCGGCCATTCGCCCCCGAAGCCTCTGCATTGCTCGGAAACGCCATTTATTTACCTGCGAACGTGTTGTCCCAAGATGCCTTGCCAGTGTGGGGCTGTCCATCGGCGTCTTTTCCCAGAGATCCATAACCTGCTCGATTGACAGCCCCAGGTCCGTGGCGAGTTGAGGCAACGTGACAACCTCGGCAGTCAACAAAATGCTCCACAGATCATTTCCGTTTTCATCCTCCAAGCTCAGGCAGATCACATCACGCTGTTCGGGCGGAAGTTGGTTGATTTCATCCCAAAGCTTCTTCAGCGTCTCCTTCCCCTGGAGCCGGAGGTCATCACGAATTGTGGAATCCTCGAATTGGCGCCCGGATTTTTCATTACTCTGCTCGATGGATTCAATTGGCTGTTCCTTAATGTCGAGCAATAGCGCCAGCAATTCCGCCAGAGCATCCATCTCCATCGGGCTGCCCACCCAATTGAAGATTCCTGTCACAAGTATTGGAAGGGGAACGCTCTGAATATTTCCTTTGGGGAGTTGATCGGACTGGAACGCCTCCGGATTTTCTAACAACTGTCGGATTCGTTCTGACGCTCCGGATGAGTTTGATTGGCCGTTCCAAGAACTGAAGCCACATAGTTGTTTCCGATTCCCTCCCTTCCAGGTCTTGAAATCCCGGTGGCGAAGCAGTAGATCGCGTAAGCTGTTTTTCAGACGTGCGCGCGCCGGCGCCTTCCCACGCAGGTAGTCATTGCAGGCGTTAACTGTGATCGTTATAACGAGGTTTCGATAGTTATTGATCGGATGGTCATCAGGGCGCCCGATCCAATCGTTGAGCCGTTGAAGTAGCCTGGCGATGATTTCGTGATAGAGGTCTTCGGCGTCGGGATTATTCGGATTGGTTCCGGAATGGCCGATGTATAGACTCAGCCTTTGACGAAGAACTTTTCTGATCAGCGGCGCCGAATGCGTCAGGATGAGTTCATCCAGCAATCGCGCGCGCTCCGCCTCGTCTTTTGAATCCAACACACACTTCAACATTGAATCCATTGGGCGTGATCCTGATCGTCGGTTGTTCTTAAATTCAGTCTTATACGTTAAACCCGCGTTCCACACGTTGTTACGGACGAAAACGGAAGTTGGATTTGTGAGGCGAAGTAAGCTAAGCGCCGAGGGAGAGGCGAGTAAGGAAAAACGCATTTGGCCAATATGTGCAAAGGCTGCAAGGGCACGCGCAAAGTCTTGCGGAGCGATTTCGCTGAGCAGTTTGCCCGCGCCAAGCAGCGATCCAATAGTGATCAACATCGGGATGCGCGATGGGCGCAACATGCCTATGGTGAAAGGAGTTTTGCGCACAGCAACGCAATCATGGGTTTGATTGCGCGCCTATGGCTCCCTATACTTTACCGCCCGTCTCCCCCCATCCGTTCCTGCTGACCACGGTTAACTGTGGTGCTACCGATTAACCGTAGGGCTACCAACCAAAGATCCGCAACGAGTTCGGCGCGCGACCCTGTCCTTCGTCAAAACCTCATCCCGATGCCAAATGCCTCACATTGGTCTCATATAACTCCAGTTAACATGTCATATCCGGGTTTCCCAAGTTATTGAAACTAAAGGCGGATGAGGTTTTGGCGAAGGACAACCAAAAAACAACGCAGAGGTATATCGCCCAAATTCAGGGAGAAAAGGCAAAACGGAAGGCAGCCAAGTCATGGAGACTGCCTAATTGACCCTGTTCCTTCGAGAGCCGGGCTTGATCTTAGGCGTTCCCAGGGTCTCCTTCTTTCTTGGGACCAAGGTAGTCGCGAACTCCCATCCACGGGTCAGGAGAAACGAAAGCACTAGGCTGCTCTGAGGCTTCGCTAGCGCTGAAGAATACTTCCTCAGTAACAGACGGCGGCATCTCAAAGGAGATTCCTGCAGCATCCCTAAGCTTCAGCAGCGTTGCGATGATGCGCAACTTGGCGCCATCAATTTGGAACTCCTCTGCCCTGGAGTCTCGTGCTTCCGAAATTGCTCTTCGTCTACGCTCAATAAAGTCGAGTTCGCCTATGATTCCGGCGACTAGCCGTTGGAATTCGGCCGGTTCGACAAAGACAATAACTTTTTGTAGGGCAACACGGCATTCGGCCAGCGATTCGAACATCGCATTCCAGTTCATCTGAGCATGCATTCTTGCGAATACCGCTCTACGGTAGCAGGCGGCCAGAACTTCCCGGATTCTATCGACAGAAATGGACGCTTCTTTATGGTCGCTATTAATTGGCGCGCCTAGCTTCGTCAAGAGCAAGGAGTAGACCTCGGCAATAGATATTGACCGAAGATCAAGATATCCGACGACGTCCGGAAGTCCCGGAAGGTTGGTGTTGTCTAGACGGATCGGCAAGATGTATGCCGTTTGCTCAGCGAGAGCGCGAGATAGAGCCGCACGGCGCTCATGTTTAGTCCACGCCTTCTCAGCGTAGTTGCTTGAGATGAACATTACACAGAAGCGCGAAAGGCGCTGATATATGTCCTGAAGCTTAACAGTGAGGTCTTCGCCCCAGAGGGCGGCCTTCTCATACTCATCGAAGAATACTGTGTATCCAGCGGCTCGAAGACGCTCCGCGATTTCACGCGCTATGTTGCGGTCTTCTCCAGCGAAAGAAAGCGCGACGTCGTATGTATGTTCTGTGTTCATCACAATCTCCTCGGTCTCCTCGATAGGCTCGAGTTCCCTAACTTATTAATTCTCTGGCCAAGCTCCGTAGAATCTGACGAAATCTGCGGTTGACATGGCCGTCGGCAGCATTAATGCCCCAATTTGGTTGTTATTCCGGCCAATCGCCGGATATGGCCATCCAGTAGCGGCTGTTCGCTCAGTCAACGTCTGCCAGTTCTGCGAGCGGCTGCGCATCGGCACAGCCGCGTCAAGCCAGCGACGGCGCTCTGCGCTTCAGCGAGACTCGAAGCACGATGTCGTCGTTATATGAGCCGCGACTGACGACATTGATGACGTGGCTCCCCACGACGTCGCGGCTCTCTGCGCTACTGCCGAGCAGATACAGACCGGAAATCGCATCGCCTCCCGGCGCGCCATTCAGCGGCTTGCCGGCGAATTCTAGAGCCGGATAGGTTGCTGTAGCCGCCCGCTTCACCGTCAGCAGGTCGAACGAGGCCGTCTCCAACTCGAATCCTGACATGAAGAACGGCAGATGCGTACCACGAATGTTGATAGTGACCTCTGCCGCCCCACTCGCAATTCGGCTCCATGGATCCGGGAAGTCGCTGCGCAGGCTCCAGGTCTGGGTGACTCCAGTTGTGGTCAGTGTCGCGAGAATGCGTGCCGTAGCGTCCTCGGTAGACCTACAGAGCTCTTCGTTCTCCTGCGCGACATAGCTAATGCGCAGTTAAGTGCGCTCACTGTTCCGTTGCTCCCCAACACCGTTGACCAACCGCATGAAGAGAGACCGACGCCAGCAGTTGCGGCGCACATCACGCCAATCCGTAGCCTACGGTGATCAGAACATCGTGCAGTTTCTCCGGGTCCACGGCTCTGCCTCCCTGTCCTTGATCCGGCGCCAAGGGGCCCGCTCGCCTCAACACGATCAGGTACTCGCCGAGAAGATCCGGGGTGATGCCGCCCGGCTCGCCTGCCTGTCTGCTCAAGACGTCGCCGAAATCGAATGCTTTCATTCCTTCCCCCGGGATCGTCCCGGCCTGAGCCTTCAGGTCGCGGAAGCCCCGCGGAGGCGTCGGCTCCACTTTCTGCCTGATCGCGAAGGCGGCAGCCGTTTCGTCGCCCGCCGTGGCGAGCGAGCTCAACGGACTGATGACCTTCAGGCTCGCATGCGTGGCCTTGAGCGCCCGGCCCACGAGGAAAAACGGGAAGTGTCTCTGCTCGATGCTGAACGTGATCTCAGTATTCGCCGGGCTGCCCACCAGTCGTGAGAATACGTCGGGGAAATCGTACCGCAGGCTGAAGACCCTCGTGAGCGGCGGCTGCGGATCCGGATCAGTCTCGGGCGCTTCCGGGTCGGGATCCTTGGCGCGCAAGACCTCGAGCAGCCGGGCCATCTGAGCGCGCTCCTCACTCTCCAGGCTGTCCCTCAGTTTGCCGTCGAACTCCGCCGTATAGCTCAAGTGCAGAATAACGTCGCTGATGGTGTTGTAGTCGAATACCCGGATGGTTTCGGGCAGTGAGAGGTCCCACGCGCTGAGCGCGCCGGCGCCCTCGAAAGGCATGTATCGCTCGTCGCGGAAATTGAAGTCCAGCACACCGGAGTCGTACTGACCTTTGCTGGCCGCGATCGACACTGTGTGGCGAAGTGGGACCGAGGCCGGCTGGTCGAACGGCTTCAGCCGAATAGAGCTGTTGACAAGGCGGAGCGTAGCTCCAATGTTGGTGTGCGGGCCGATGACGCAGGGGATCGTCAGCCGGACAGCCTTCAATCGACGCCGGTAGTGCCCGGGGTAGGTCAAATCAAAGAACAACTCGGGAATGACGAACTGGCATTGGCCTTCCTGGCGTAGCTCGGTAAGGAGATCGGGGGCAAACTGCGCGAGTGAAAAGCTCTGCTCGATTTCGAGCTGCCGGTAGTTCTTCTCTATGTACTGCTGCTCCAACACATGCAGGTTGCTCAGCAGGCGCTCACCGGCCAGCAGGCCAAAATTCTCCGCATCCCAATAGTCTCCGGTGAGCCTCGTTTCATCGTCGTTCCGCTCCGCGCTGAAGGCCTGCTCAGCCATTCTGGCCATCGACAGAGCCGACTTGTACGCCACGCGATAAAGCTCGCGCAGACGCTTCGAGAGGAATGTGTATCGATCGTAGCCGGAGAACTTGTCCCGCAATAAGTTGAATACTTCCTCGGCCTGAGCGATGGTCTTCTCGTGGACCTTCTGGGCTTCCTCGGCGATTTCCTTGCGAAACTTGGCGGCGGTGATCTGCTTTTCTATCTGGGGGATGTTGCGTCGATCGGTTTCCGCCTGGTGCTTCCACTCCTGATCGCGCCGCTGATTGGACGCCTCCATGCCGGCAGCCGAGGCCGCCATTTCGTTGAACCCGGCGATTGCATTAAGCCCTTCGGCGATTGATCGGCCAGCCGCCCCGAGTTGGCTGCCGCCGAACTTCATCGCCGTAGGCGCGCCCACGTCCGGAATAATGCTGAGAATCCCCGCCAGGTACTGGGCGACGCTGGCCATGGTCCGGAACTGTGACGCTTCCTTCTGACGCGCTTGCTGGGTCTGCTCGGCCGGGGTCAGCCCAACTTCGCTCAATGACCGGAAATGATTCTGTCTGTAGATCGCGGCGTCCTTCTGCAGTTCGAGGCTTTCGATCGTATCTTGCGCCGCGTCGATCTCGAGCTTGGTCATGCGCTTACGCATCGAGAGGAGGTTCTGCTCGTGCACCGCACGGAGCCGAGACAGTTCCTCCCCATCGCGCTTCTCCAATGCGCTCAGCAGTTGAGCGCCGAAGTTTTGCAGCGTGCCGGCGAACTGCTTGGCCTTGTCGATAAGATATGTGAAACGATAGGGCGGCACATTGCCCGAAATCGAATTGAGCACGTCGTCCAGCGTCAGTCCGGCGGCCTTCATGCGCACCAGCAGGCGTGGATCTATCTCGGGCGCGAAGAGCTCGAGCCGCCGGCGCACGCCGGCAATGTCCATGCAATTGCGGATCTTGAATAACCGATCCTCCACCCGGTCCCAGTAGGCGATGAGGTCGGCGTTGGGCGGGATGCAAAAGACGGGGTTCTTGTTCGACGGCGGCACGAGATCGATCGGCTGAAATCCGGTCGTTAGACTCTTGAATCTCGGTTCCTTGAGTTGGATGTCGCGAGCAGTATATTTGATAGTGAACGGTGGCGCCTGGTCGAATAGCGTGATCTTTCCGCCGCCGCCAACCCCGAACGTATTGCCGGTAAAGCCACCTGCCGGGTTCTCAAAGTCTATGGGTGGCGTCTGGGTTCCGGGGAGGCGCGGACCCACAGGGTCGATACCCCGCAAAATCTTTGAACCATTTTCAAGCCCGTCTGCGCCGTTCATGTATACGTTCGAGAGCGGTGTGCCGTCCACGTTCGTCCAGTAAGAGGCGCCGGCTTGCACTGAACCCCCTGGGTCGAATTCGGCCCCGACGTTCGCGACGCCAGCGACTGTCCCAACAACCACGCCACCCGCAGTCGACGCCCCCACCGGAGTGGCTGGCGTCATCATTCGCGCAAACCTCGGCGCTGCCGGCTGACCGCCAGCCACTGTAATTTCCTGTCGGCTCATTCTCGTGGCGCCGTGTTGGATCACGAGTGTGGTCCGTTCCTGCCGCGGCGTGAACTTAACGAGTACCAGGCTGCTTGACGATTCCAGTTCAATCAGGAAATCGCTGACCTCGTTGAGGCCTTCACGTATCTTCTGGTAGTTCCGTGGCGTGACTTTCCCTTCGCCACACGAACCCAGTTCCGGCGGCCGAGGCCCCAGGATCTCCTGCGCCATCACGTAAAGCATCGTCGCCTCGTTCACCGACTCCATCGTGAACTGGCTGAACAGCGCGTCGCCCCAGTCCAGCAGATTGTCGACGTACTTCATGACAATCGCCTTTTGATAGGCGCTGAGGCGAGTGCGCGCTATGGCGTGCGGATTGAACGGGTCCGCCCGATATGCAGCCAGCGCATCGCCGTCGGTCAGCAGCGCCCGCAGCGATCGTCGCGGCGCGAGTTGCAGTTCCCTATAACGCCAAGGGTCCCCGTCGACCGTCGGATTGAAGATGTAGTGGTACCAGCGCTGCGCCTGTGCGAACTTCTGCTCGCCGTTCAGATGATTTGCCACCAGGAACGGGATATGGAAGAAGGTTTCGCGCAGATATGTCAAATAGGGGTGGGAAGGATCGTTATCGGGATCGAAGGGGTCCTCCGGCATGTCAAGCCTGCTCCGCCCTGCGACAGCCTGTATATTTGGATGGCTCTCCTTCAGCGTCTCTTGAATCCCTGCATCGAGCAGTCCGCTCAAGTCGTCTCGCCGCGCGAAGTGGCTGATTAGTCCAGCGGTAAGCGTTGTACTCAATCGCGAGACGCTGAATGGCCTATTAGGCGCCGACCTTAACCAGGCGACATCGCCCCGTGATTCGATGATCAGCGAAGCAGTATCGCCGTTCACGACCTGCAGGTCAGCATCCAGGGGGACGATGGCCACCTCATTGCCTCCCGACGCCGGTGTGTTTAGTGAACGAGTGGCGTAGTAGAACGTTTCCACCGGGTCATAAGCCCAGAACTCCCGAATGGAACCGTTGGTATTGCGGAGAAGCTGTCGGTACCAGTGCGACTTGCCCGGATTTATCTCGCGCAACACGCCGGCCGGTTGATCCAGCTCAAACGGGAAGATATTCTGGTCATCGTCGCTGGGAGCGAGGACAAGCCAGACGACCTTCGCGGAAGAAGGCGGCGTCCTAAACACATCTGGATATATGCGATCCCACTCCCAACCTTGCGGCATGTAATCGTCCACCGGCTCGGTGTGGTCTCTCCCGCTCTTGTCCCACTTGACGGTAATCGCTTTGTCCTGGGCCTTTAGCTGGTCCAGTTGACGCTGGAAGGGCGCCAGTATTTGCTGAGCTATGGCGAGGTTGTTTTGAGCGATCTGAACATTCAATGCAGCAAAATACACGTCATGTTTACGTTGTGCGATTTGGTAGGCGTCGATTTGAATGGGGCCGACTATCACGCCAGCGGCTTTAAGACTATTCACCGAAGACCCGGGTACCGACGCAGTCATCACCCCTAGCGCCGCTTCGATAGCGAGACGTTCCGCCACCGGCGGAGTCAATATGAGTGAAGCCCCGTAGGTTGTCGCGTACGTAATTCGCACACCCTCTCTAATAGGCCCCGCTTTTACCTCTTCCTCAAGTGTCAGCGGCTTGGCCAAAGCTGCCTGCGCTTCGTTAAACTCCTTGGAGCGGAGCCCCAGTTCCTTGTTTGCATTCGTTACATTGGTGCTCAATTTATCGACCAGTTCAGACAACGCGCTGATTTGATTCTTGAGTTCTACCTGCTCCTTGCTGCGCGGGTCGTTCACAGCGCGACCGTCGCTGATCACGCCCCCGCTGGAGAATCTCAGGCTCTGTGGCTCAGTCCAGGTTCCATCTGCTCGCAGTGTCGAATATTTGACCCGCACAAAATGCCGATAGCCGCTGAAATCGGAATTGCCGCCGGTAAACTTCGTGACGGCTCGCGTGTTGGTTTCCAGCCAAAACAGATAGAGCCGCCCGTCACAGGCAACGGGAGAAACCTTGGGCGCCGGAATCCGCAGATTGAGCTTCTTCCATGCCGACATCTTTGGATTCTTGTCGCGGATCCGGTCGATGACGCGGTAATAGTAGCTCGGGGGAGAGGCGGAGGTGACACCGAACAGATGCAGGGTATCGCGCACCTCTTTATTCTCGTCAAGAGAATAGTCGTAGTAGGCGCCGGCGATCTTCAGGCGCGCAACCTCGTCAAAACCGTCCAGATACTTCGCATAGGCGTCGCGCGCGTTCAGGTCGTTGATCTCGCCCTGGAGGAGGGTGTCTTCCAACTCCTTGAAAGGCGGTGTCTTGTCGTCGCGCAACCCGGGCTCGATATAGTTCTCCGGATACAGGAAGACCTTGCGATTGGCTTCCCACACCCGGTAATGCTGGCGCCAATACCATTCGTTCTGCTTACTGGGGTTACTGAAGCGCGCATACACCGCCCCGTCACTGCTGAACTCCAGATGCATGATGACTCGCTGGACGTAGAGCTGCAGGCTGGAGATCGCCGCCACAATCCTGGAAGTGCGCGCGCATCCTTCCAGCAAGACGTCGATGAGAAAGTATGCATAGAGTTTGTTGGGGTCGGAGAACGGCTCCGGCCATTTCCTGACAAGGAAATCGACCAGGGCGTCGCGCTTGCGGGCGCGCAGCTTGTCCTCGTAGGGCTCCATCTTCTCCTGGAAAGTCTTTTCGAGCGGATATTTTGCTCGAAACGCGGCGAATACGTCCTCCGCGGCGCGAGAAAGCTTTTGATAGGCGACCGCGGCGGTGGATTCCTCGTTGATCATCAACCCTAGTGTTTCACCGCTCACTCCCAACAACTCTGTCAGCGCCAGGCACCGCGCCAGGTTGTCCAGCGCGTCAAACGGCTGAGCCGGCAAGGTCAGGTGAGGCTTCAATGCGCTGATGCGGGCCCGGTCGATGCCAAGAACCTTCGCGATGTCGGCGTCACTGGCGCCGGCGACGCCTCCCAGGACGGTCTGAAGAGTCTCAAGGTCTATCGGAGTGGACGCGCTGGTGAAGTCGAGGTCTCTGGGAACCGCCAGCGCGACATATGAAGCGGCGCTCTGTACCACATCGGTTGTGATGGTCCGCGTCGCAGGATCGTTCGTCAAAGCGAACACCGCCGGCTTGGCTTTGACGAAACGCAGCCCGGCCAGGTCGAACACGGGGTTCTTGAACAGCGCGCGGTAGCGTAAAGCGGCGCCGACCAGGTTCACCAGCGTCCTGCGGTCGGCCCCGCCCTGCAAGGCGGCAGCGATATCGCTCACATCTGCAGCGCTGAGTGGATGCGCCAGTTCTCGAAGCGCCCGAGTTTCCATAGACGAAATATCGAGGGTTCGACCCAGAGTCACATCGAGAATGTCCAGCGCGTAATACTTGCTCAGGAGACTCCGTATAAGCGCTACATCCAGCGGCGGAGATATGGTCGTATCGTTCACGGTCAGGATGCCCGTGGCCGGGTCAAATCCCGCCTTGAGACGGAAACGCGGGCCATCGGCGATCGATTCGAAGGCTCGGTCAACGCCAGGCTCGCTCAGGTTGTCCGCGACCAGCTTTCGCGACTGGATATCGGTAAGCCCCAGCTCGGTGAAAACGGTGTCGGCGAACTCGAGGCTCCCGTCTTTGACTACGGCATCCGCAATGTCTTCCGCGAGTTCCCCGGGGTCGCGAGATCCGTCTATGGGCGCGCCGCGTGTGACGTAAAGGATCTCATCGAGAGTGAAGCCACTCGTTTCTTGCCACTCGGAAAACCTAACCACGCTTTGCACGTCCTCCAGGTCACGTATGTATCGTTCGGGCGCGGGGCGGACGGCTATTCGCGGCGTGAGGGTCAGCAGCTTGAGGAAGTCTGTGGCGTTGCGCCCGAGCAATCGCATCAGCCGGGCATGGCGATACAAGAGCTGCAGAGAGGGTTGTCCTATCGCCACGCTTTCGTCCTTATTGAGCGTTGCGTCCTGATGGCCCAGGTCGGGAACGGCCGTGAGACTTTCGAACAGTTTTACCAGCTCACGATCCGCCAGCTGCAAGCCGGCCAGCAGTCGAGAAAGAGTATTGTTGTCAGGCGCGGAGTAACCCTGCGGATTGCGAGCCCATGACGGATGCGTGAACCTGATCGCGGGATTCGGAGGCCACTTGCCGTCGCGTGAAAGAAACGGAGACTGATTGAAAAGGCGGTCGAAGAGGGAAACATCTCCGCGCAGCCCTTTATCGGGAAAGATGTCGCACAGCGACATGAGCTCATCAACCGGCAACGACCATTTAGCATTCAATTCGAGCAGATCGATGATCCGGTCGAGCGCATCCGGATCGATGCCATTGGCCAGACCCTGTTCGGTGAGATGTCGCACAACATAATCCAGCTCCAGGATCGTCCAAGGAAGCTTCCGCCACAGTCGAGTGAACCGGTGGATCCGGTCCAGGCGCCTGAGCGACAGATTCTTCACCCACTCTACGTTGTTCTGGACATCCTCCTCCGGATTCCTCTTTTCCAGGGACACTTTGATCGCCGGATTCGTGGATCCGTCCTCATTCACAAACCTGATATTGAGGATGGCCTCGACCGTTTCATGTGGCATGTCCATGGCCCGGAGCAGATTCTGCATCTCGATCGGCGGAAACAGCGTGTCGGACGACGCCGCGTTGACGCTGTCCGTGATCTGGAAGAGCTGCTTGAAGAACGCGAGCTCGCCGATTGCAATCCGCTCTGACGTGATCAGCTCGAATTCCTTCTGCGAAACGTTCAGGCGGGTCCGCGCCAGGATCTCGCGGCTTGCGCCCATCGCCTTGGCAATGTCGTAACGCGAAAGTCCGAAATGACCAAGGAGCGTGCCAAGCCGCTCGAGGGGCAATGTAAAAGGCTGCTTGAAGGAACCCTCCTGCCGGCTGAGGAACTCATAGAGGTCCGTCGCATCCTCCTTCGGCAGGACCTCCTTGAGGTAGCGTTCGAGAATCTCATTGACTAGATCCAGGTACGGCACGTACTGGTCAGTGTTCTTGCAGCTTAGTTCCAGATCCCACAGGTCCGGACGCCTCACATTGAGATGAAGCGGATGTCGCTCGTTTCCCTTGAAACTGTCCCGCAGGATGTTCTGCTCGATGTAATACATAAGATCGACGAAGTAGGCCGCGGGACTCAGCGTTGATTGGCAATGAGCGCAGTTGCACCAGGGCTGGTCGTTGATTAATTCCTGGAATCCCGGGAGCGGCCTGAAAAACTCGCCTGCCGAGGGAATCGAGCGAATTGGGGAGGTCGCATTGTCCCTGGCGACTTCATAAGCCCGAAACCAATAGTGCGCCGCCGTGTTCCCGAGGTCCCGAGCCTTCGCGTAATACGCGCGCGCCTCCGTCTCCGGGAGCCCGGAATTCTGGACGAACTCCGATAGCGGCATTCGCGCGATGACCGAACCTGCGTGGAAGCCGGCTTGCATTATGTCGCGCGAGGCGATCACATTGCCCGTCACCGCGTGTATCCGTCGGTGCGCCTTCAGGTCCTGCACCACCAAAGTCCTCGCCTCCTCGGACAGTTCTCCGAACTTCAGTTGCCGGAATTCGGGGTTATCCGGCAGGTAGTCGAGATTGAGGAAATCGACGTCCGGATTCAGATCGAACACGGTGCGCAACCACCCGATGCGCTCCTGCGCTATCCTGGCTCCCTCAGCCACGCCATCCGGGCCGGAAAGAGATTCATGCAAACCGAGGCCGGGGTGTTGATTGGCAAACGATCGCAGTTCCGCGTGCGCTGCTTGCAGTCGCGTGCGGTCCGTTTCACCAAGGCCGCTCTGGTCCAGGGCATCGAAATCGCTGGCGACCGCGAGCTTGTTCCGACGCGCAAGAGGTTTGATGTCCTGGAGAAGGGCTTCGATTCCTTCCGGAATCTGTGTGGCCCGCGCCACAAATGCGGTGTGCGGAAATGCTTCGACGGCATCCATCGCCAGGGCCCGCGCCTGCGATGCGCGCTCACTCGCGTCGGTAGTTGCGCCGGACTTCTCCAGCACTGTCTCCCAGTCGGCTGGCTCCAGCAAGGCCAGATCGGGGGTTCGATCGAGCTTGCGGCCCTGCAACGAAGCGAACGTCGTATCAAGGGCCGTGGAGACCAGGTCGGTCGCCCCTCCGGCCAGGCGCGTCAGCGAAACGCTCAAACCCACTGCATGGGCGTCGTCGGCGCTGAACCGATTCTCCTCGATGAGCCGCGTCAGTACCTGGTCCGAGACCGCCTCCACTGCGTCGGCCACGGACAGCAAGGCGCGCGCCTTCTCGGCGGGCAGCGCTGCGACTCCTGGCAAAATTGCCAACTCCTCGGCCTGTTGATTCGGAAAGCGAGCGAGAACTTCGTCGACCTGGTCGCGCAGGCCGGCAGGGATAATGTTCTGCTCGATGGCGTCGAACAGCGTTTTGCGTAGCGTAGACATTGGGAGAACGCGGAGTTGGTCCCAGTCTGTCGGCAGCCCGAGTCGAAACCAGCCATAAAAGATTGCGACCGAGACGCCGCCGGCTTTCAGTTTCACTTCAGACACCGCAGCCGTTCGCAGCCACGCGATGCGCTGGCGGTCGATGCCCGTTTCAGCGGCGATGAACTCGACATCCGCATCGGTGAGATCAGCCAGGCGGAGATCACTGCCGTCGTCGGCTTGGCCCTTGAGCAGGGGGAGCGCCTTTGCGAGGTACGTCTCGAACTCGGATGGCCCTTCCGCCTGGGCTCCGAGCGTCAGATCGATGGTCGCTTCGTTCCCGGCGTTAAAGAGAACGGCCGACTCCCCCAGCAGTCGGTCCAGCGCACGCGAGTCGAATGCCTGTACCTGAATGTCAGGCCCACCCGCTTCTGCGAGGGCGAAGTCTTTGGCTACGTAACGGATCTCATAGAACCCGCGGTCGTTAGTGACCGCGGGTCCGCCAAGTTGCTGGCTGTGTCTCGGTCTCAAGTCCCGATCGAGGGCGCGGACAAAGATTCCCGGCAAGGGCGCGCCGTTCGCATCCCTCACCGTTCCACGCACCACGAAATCTTGCGCGTCGCCTCCTTTGTCGATAATGAATTCGACGGTGTTGAAACCACTGGCGGGAATCATCACAAATTGCGGCGTCGGCTTGAACACATCCGTGGGAGTCACGGTCACGGCGTATAGCCCTATTGGAGCGCGTTGCAGGCCGCTGACATCGATATCTTTGGAGGCGTCGGCCGCTTTCACGTTGACGGCGCCGCCGACTTCTTTCGGTTTGAATTCAATATCGACAGTCCCTCCTAAGGGCCGGCCCTGCGGATTCAGCGTCCTGATGCGAACGCATATGCCGTCGCCTCCTTCGCCTCCGCCCGGTTGCGTACCTCCGCCATTGTTGATGACAAACTCCACCGTGTGGAAACCACTGGCGGGAATCGTCACAAATTGCGACATCGGCTTGAACACGTCCGTGGGAGTCACGGTCACGGTGTAGACCCCTTTTGGAGCGCGTTGCAGGCCGCTGACATCGATGTCCTTAGATGCGTCGACCGCTTTCACTGTCCGAGTCGGCCCGCCTTCCTTAGGCTTGAACTCAAGATCAACTGTCCCGCCCAGTGGTCGATGCTCCGGATTCAGCACTTTCAAACGAATGCAAATATCGTTAGCGATCTCAGACATAGAATTCTCCGATCAGAAGTAAAAACCAAGTGTTTTGGACCCGGACCCCAAGGCTCCAGGAGACCATGAATAAAGCAGGTAAGGCGACCAGGCTTTCGGTTTTCTGCCTGCCTTCTGTACATATCAAGGGCTATCAAACGCCCGCCACGCGCACAATCGGCACAACAGGCGCAGTGGTTACCTGGGCGGGTTGCACATAGAGACTTGGCAGGATCAATCCGCGCCTAATGACCCCGCTCTCCGTACACATAGACATTCGTCCGTAGAACTCAGCCAGCCTGGAGCCGAGCGGAAAGATCCGATGGCCGAAGAGGTAGCTCGCGAATCGGAAGGCCCCCAGGCTTCCGTTGCGTCGAGCTTGACATGGCGATCCCCCAAGCACGCACGGCAGCGCCGCGTCCATCAGCAGCCAAGTGAGCAGCGCGCCTGGCAGCAGGATGGAGAAGAAATCCATCAGGCCGACGAAGATCGTATGAGGCTCGAGGATTATCGTCCTCACCAATCATTGAAGAAGTTCCGCACGCTATGCGCGAAGTCGGCCCCAGTTTCATAGATTGATAATCCAACTGCATTACCTGCCGACACGAGGCCTCCCAACACAACACTTCCAGTTGCCTGCTGCACCAGATCTCCTGCAGCAAAAGCGCGTTGATCGATAGTGGGATCGGAGTGGTATTTCATAGCGACTCCGGCTGCTAGCACTACAGGAGCTGCAGGGGTGAATGAAAGGACTGTTGCGCCTGTAGTTAGAGCGGCACGTCCGTATTCACCATTCTTGATGCTCTTGTATACATCCTTGACGGCCACAGCGACACCCACTGCACCGAGAACCTTGCCCCCGATGCCGGCCGCAGCGCGAAGGCGCGCTCCCATCGCCGGTCGACTGGCAGTTGGCGCCTGCGGGGCGGGCGCCGGACTGGGTTCTGCGACTTTGGGTGAAGGCGCGGGCGCCACACTGGGTTCGGCAACTGGTTTGGGGGCGGGCGCAGCCTCTGGCGGAGTTGACTGCACATTTGACTGGCCTGAGATACGCGTCGGATCCTGCTGCGATAAAGCCTGTCCCTGCTTCAATGCCTTGGGTGTTGACCGGGGCGCGTTTGGTACACGCTCAGGGGTAGCACCGGCCCCTTCGAGTTGATTGGCAGACTGAAGAACTTCGCGTAGCGCGTCGTCCGGAGACAAGCCGGCCTCACGCAGCTTATAGAAAGACTTCACGTCCTCGAACCATGGCGATGGTTGTGCTGCGCGCGCTGTGCCAACATTTGTCTGGCCGGTAGAGCTAATAGTCACCCGACCAGTCTTAGCCGGCGTGCCGTTTATGTCTTTTCCCCATTGAGCGCGGTTGATGGCCGTTTCGACTCTTTGGCCACCAGCATCGTTGTAGCCGGGGGACTTGGTACTGATCGAGCGAGCGTCCCAGAATTCGGAGGCCGACGTTCGATTTGCTCCCGGTCCGGCGGTTCTTGATGCCACTTGATGAAAATGATCGCCATGGACCGTTCTGTATGGGCCTGAAGTAATATTCACCGGCTGACGCCCATTTGGGTCTGTCTGAGTAATCGGATTCAACGCAGCATAGGAATACCGATTCTCATAGGGCACAGGATCGCAACTCGTCCAGCGCCCGAGCCACGCTGCGTAATACCTCGCCCCGTGATAATACAACCCACTCTCCTCATCCCGCTCCTTCCCCGTATACCGATATCGCTTCGCCGTTTCCGTCTGGCGGCGCACGGCCTGATAAGTCGAACCGCCGTAGGGCGCATATTCCTCGTAGGAAATGATCTTTGCCTGATCATCAAGCTCCAGGCTGGCCGAGCCGAGGTGGTTGCTGAACTGGTAGCGGATCAGTTGCGGCGGCGCCTCATCGTTGCCAGCCCTATCAAGCGTGCGCGTCTCCACCAGCGCGATGCGCTGCTTGTCGTCCATTACGTGCAACGTCTCCCGCTCCAGTGTGGCGGTGTTCGAGTTGATGGGACTGCCGCTGTGCTTGCGGAAGATCTCGAAGCCTCCGAGGTAGATGCGCTCTTCGATCAGCGCGCCGCCGTTCTTCTCCCACACCTTGCGCACGCGCTGGCCTGAGGCGTCATAGACGTAGTAGGCGCGTTCGCCTTCGTGAGCGTCGCCATCGGCGTCTTCGATGTTCACTCGCTGGCGCTGCGTCATCTGCAGTTGGTCCTTGTAGTCCCACTGCATGGCCTGAAGTTGCGGCATCTGCAGCATGTTGCCGTGGGCGTCGTGGCCGTAGACCTCGGCCTGTGAGTTGCCCACTGTCGTTCGGCTCAGACGGTTGCTCTGCTTGGCCGGCTCGATCAGGCTGGCTTCGGCGTAGTCGTAGCGGCGCGTCCAGCCGGCCACTTGCGCGTGGCGCCGTTCGTGCCGCATCTGCAGGAAGTTCCCTGCCGCGTCGTAGACGTACCGCTCCGTGTAGCGGGCCATCGCACTTCGATCGTTCGGCGCGAACTGGCCAGGTGGGTTGGCGCTGAGGAAGCCCACGCGGCCTGCATCGTTGTAGGAATGGGCGATCGGCGCGCCCCCTTGACCCAGATGTTCGCGACCTTTGGCCTGGATCAGGCGGTAGAGGGCGTCGTAGGTGTAGTCGTTGCTCGGCTCGACGCGCTGGTTCTTGAAGTAGATGGTCTGCTGCGCGTCGTCCCGGATGTGGGTGATGTTACCTGCGGGGTCGTAGGTGTAGTGCAGGTTCTGCAGACCGCAGGGCTTACCCTCGGGCGGCGCTTCTGGCGCAGTGATCGTGGGCGTGTTGTCGCAGTCTTCGTCGAAGGCTACGCCTTGCGCCGTTTCTGGATCCACTCCGCGGCGCGTGTACAGATGCGTCAGGCGTGAGGTCTCAGGGTCGTAGGTGTAAGTCGTCCTGATGACACTTGAGTCTTGGGTCTTGTAATCGATGAGTGTTCTATGGCCTTTGGCGTCGTAGTCGATGTCCGCGACGCCGACTGGGGACGAGGTGTCAGGGGCAAGCAGACCGGGTGGCTCGGCCGGTTGCTCCAGCCACACATGCGCCTGCTCCAGCAGGTTGGCCTCGTTGAATACCGGTTGGATGATGTTGAACTTGTTCGTGTGTTCGGCGCGGGTGACGCTGCTGTGCGGCGCGACGGACTGGGTGGGGCGGTTGAGCGCGTCGTAGCGTGTGCTGCCCTCGAAGGTCTCTTCATCAAGTTGAAGCTCTGCGGGTTGACCCCAATTCGGAATCTCTTGGTACTGGGTGGCGAGGCGCCGTGTGCTGCGCAGAACGTTACCTTTGAAGTCGTAGGCTTCGCGCTCGCCGGTGTTCGGATTGGTTCCTGCGTTAAGTACTTCTCCCGCAGAGTCGAGGTGACGATAGATACGGGTCCGCAGGTTGAGGCCTTGAGCGTCCGCTTCCTCATCGGGCGTCGCATCCGGTGGAGGTTCGCCGTACTCGATCTTGTCGACCAGAATGTCGAGGTTCAGCGTGCGCCGATCGGAATTCGGCTTCAGCGGATCTGGATCGCTGAACGTGCCCCGCACGTACTGTTCTGTTGGGCGGCGTAGCGCGTCATAGACCGTGGTGAAGTTGTGGCCGCGGCTGTCCCAGGCGCGAATGGGCTTGCCGGCCACGTCGTTGAGCATCCAGCGCGCGCCGGCTTCCATGCTCTGCTGGCGGATGCGATTGCCGAGCATGTCGTAGTCGTAACGCATGACGATGCGCTGCTCGATCGCGCCTGTTGGGAGGTAGTTGTCAGGCAACTTGCGCTCGTCGCGCACTTCACGCTGGTTACCTTCGATGTCCAGCTCGACGCGGGCGCCAAACTCCTCATCAGGCTTCCCGTCGAGCGCGTGGCCTTGGCATACCACACGGTTGCGGGCCACGGTTAAGAAGGCGCGGCCGAGCGCATCGAAGTATGCGGTGGTGGGCGTGTCGGCATGGGCGAGCGCGCGCACTGCCGCGTTACTGTCAGGCGTCTGCCCGCGAGAGTCCTCAGGTGGATTCTGAGGATCAATGATCCTTTGCTGAATCCAGGTCTTCCAGTTCGCGGGCTGGGTCTCGAAGTATTCCACCACGTAACCCTGGATGTCGGGATCGGTGCGCGGGTCGCCGGTTTGCGCGTTGCGAGGCGCGCAGGTGTCGTTGACGTCGTAAGTCGTCTGCCGCCAGGGATCGAATACCACTTTTTCATAGGTATGGTTCGGGTGAAGTGTGGCGACGACGCGTTCTACCGGGTCGTAAAAGAG
>Ga0126377_10000170_pt1 | contig 36341 bp, 31 predicted proteins | sample PanSoiMetPlot_22_FD_92647 | JGI IMG/M metagenome (GOLD analysis project Ga0126377, IMG submission 92647) | Tropical forest soil microbial communities from Panama - MetaG Plot_22 | ecosystem: Environmental > Terrestrial > Soil > Tropical forest > Bulk soil | place: Panama | collected 2016-02-17 | reverse complement strand
GGCGGCGGCTTCGGCACCAAGGCGCCGTTCTACGCCGAGGAGGCGGTCGTACCGGCCGCCGCGATGAAGCTCGGCCGTCCGGTCACCTGGCAGGAGGATCGGCGCGAGCATTTTCTCTCGGCGACGCAGGAACGCGACCAGCACTGGAAGGTGGCGATCGCGGTCGACGCGGAGGGAAAAATCCTCGGCCTCTCCGGCGCCATGCTGCACGACACCGGCGCGTTCCTGCCCTGGGGCATCATCGTGCCCTATATCGCCGCGACGACGTTTCCCGGTCCCTATGTAGTGCCGGCCTATCGGATCGAAGCCACGGTCGTGCTCACCAACCGGGTGCCGACGACCGTGGTGCGCGGCGCTGGCCGGCCACAGGCGGTGTTCGCGATGGAGCGGCTGATGGACCGCGTCGCGTACGAGCTGAAACTCGATCGCGCCGAGGTGCGCGCCCGCAACATGATCGGCCCGGAGCAGATGCCCTACTCCGTCGGCCTCACGTTCCGCGACGGCAAGCCCTTGGTCTATGCCAGCGGCGATTTTCCCAAGAGCCAGATCCGTGCGCTCGCGCTCTCTGACTATCACGGCTTTCGTGCACGGCAGGCAAGGGCCCGAGCGGAAGGCCGCTACCTCGGAATCGGTATCGGCAACTACGTGGAAGGCACGGGGCTCGGTCCGTTCGAGGGCGTCACCGTGCGCGTGCTGCCCAACGGCAAGGTCGCGGTTGCGACCGGCGCCACCACCCAGGGGCAAGGCACCCGCACCACGCTGTCGCAGATCGTCGCCGACGAGGTCGGCTGCCGCATCGACGATATCATCATGAATGCAGGCGACACGGCGGCGATCTCACAGGGCATCGGCGCCTTCGCCAGCCGCCAAGCAATCAATGCCGGCTCGTCCGCGCTGATCGCCGGCGGCGCGGTGCGCAAGCAGATCGTCACGCTCGCCGCCCGCGTGCTTGGCGTGCCGGAAAGCGACATCGACGTGGAGGACGGGCGCGCCACCGCGCGGGCCGGCAACAAGCCTTCGATCTCGCTCGGCGAGCTTGCGCGCGCCGCCCAGGGCATGCCGGGGTTTTCGTTGCCACCGGGCCAGGCGCCCGGCCTCGAGCACACGGCCTATTTCACGCCGCCGCAGGCTTCGTATTGCAACGGCACGCATGTGGCCGAGGTCGAGGTCGATCCGTTCACCGGCGCGGTGACATTGCTCGACTACACCGTCGCCCACGACAGCGGCAACATCATCAACCCGTTGATCGTCGACGGCCAGGTGCAGGGCGGCGTCGCGCACGGCGTCGGCAATGCGCTGTTCGAATGGATGAAATACGACGCCGGCGCGCAGCCGCTCACCACGAGCTTCCAGGACTATCTCCTGCCGGCGGCGCCCGACGTCCCGGGCTGCCGGATCGAGCACGTCGAAACGCCGAACCCGCTCAATCCGCTCGGCGTCAAGGGTGCCGGCGAAGGCGGCACCATCCCGGCGCCGGCCGCGATCATCTCCGCCATCGAGGATGCGCTGTCGCCGTTCGGCGTACGGTTTGCGGAGATGCCGTTGACGCCCGACCGTATCGTCGATGCGCTGCGCAAGGCCGGCGCCTATCAGAAACTGGACGCGGCCTGAAATCGCTCGGCCCCACAACAATTCGTCATATTGACGATCGATAATGCATGGTCACGCGCCGGTGCAGGAGGATCTCACATGGATTCTTTTCCTCATCTGCGGTGGGCAGGCGCGGTTGCCCTCGCCGCTCTCATCACCAGCCACGCGCAGGTCTCAGCGGAGCCAAGCCGATGCGACCGGGTGCTGGCGGGTCTCGGCACCAAGCTTGCCGATGCAACATGCACCGAGAGTCCGGATCTCACGACCGCCAATCCCGCCACGACCCCGCCCAACAACTCGATCCCGACCCTGCCGCCGTTCGCGTTCACGCCGCAGACCGACCGCGATACCATCGCACCTGACCCGCCGCATCGCACGCCGATCACCGGGCCGGTGCCGGGCGTTCAGATCAACGGCCGCATGGCCGACGATCCGCAAGGTCAGGCACGCATCCTGATCCGGATGCCCGACAACTGGAACGGCAGGCTCGTGGTGGCGGGCGCTCCCGGTACGCGCAGCGAGTTCAACGGCGATTTCGCCTGGAGCGACTATGTCGTGCAGAAGGGCTACGCCTACGTCGCGCAGAACAAGGGCGTTCTCAATTTCACGATATCGAACGCGGCGGATCCCCTGGCGTGCCGGCTCAATCCCTCCTCCCCGGTCTTCGTGCACTTCTTCGACAATGATCCGGGTCAGCCGTTCACTCGCTGGGCGATCTTCATGGCGGAGGCGGCCCGGCTCGGACAGAGTGCGCTGCGAATCCAGCATGGCCGGCTGCCTCGATACGTCTACGCGGTCGGCACCTCGAACGGCGGTTATCAGGTGCGACGCGCCGTGGAGTCCTATCCCCAACTGTTCGACGGCGGCGTCGATTGGGAAGGCACGTTCGTGGACGCCGACATGCCGAACCTCTTGAGCACCCTGCCACCCGCCATTCTCAACTTTCCGGACTACGCCGCCTCGGGGTTCAATCCCGCCAGCACCGCGGCAAGGAACATTCTCGCAGCCGGCTATCCACCCGATCTGGTCAACACCCAGACGAGTCCGCCGACGTCATTCTGGCAGACTCATTATCTCCAGTTCTGGGAGGTGACCATGTGCCAATGGCAGAAGCGGTTGGACCCGAGCTACGACACCTACGGCGCCGGGCTCGGCAATTACATCTATGTCAACCGGCTGTCCCGATCCGATGTTGGAAAAAATCTCGCGGACTTTCGCACCAGCGGTCGCATTCACCGGCCGCTGGTGACTGTGGTTGGAACTATGGACGCGCTGCTGCCGATCGACACCAATGCCCGCGCCTATGCGCGTCGCGTGGCTGAAGCCGCCCACGACGATGGCGACAAGGCCCCGGCCTACCGCCTTTACGAGATCCAGAACGGCAACCACATCGAGACGTTCAAGCTGCAATTCCCGCAACTCGAGTTCATCCAACCGCATGCGCTGCAGGCGTTCGATCTGCTGGTCGGCGCAGTCGAGCATCATACCAAGCTGCCGCCGAGCCAGTGCATTCCACGCGGCGGCAGAATCGAGGGCAGCCCGGCGCAACCAGGGCATTGCCGAAGTCTGCTGGTTCCGTGACGCGGCATGCATCTGCCGCGCTCGCCTGGGACCTCAATTAATTGGATGACTCGAACATTGCGGGGCGAAGCCGCGCCATGGGCGACGGAGTATCAGTACGCGGCCGGATCGCCGCTGTCCGTGGGGCTTGCGACGACCTTCTTCAACGCAGCACCCATCGGCACGTTCAAGTTGATGTTCCTTGGCGGGATCGGCTTCATGAACCACTTGTCGTAGATCGCGTTGATCTCGCCGCTCTTGTAGAGAGCGATCATCGCATCGTCGACGACCTTCTTGAACGCCGCATCGTCGCGCCGCAGCATGATGGCATAGGGCTCGATCGACAACGGGTCCGCCGAGATTTCGTACGCAGCCGGCTCCTTCGCGCTCGCCACCATGCTGTAAAGCAGGATGTCGTCCATGACGAAGGCAGCCACTCGACCGGTCTCGACCATCAAGAATGCCTCCGGATGATCCTTGGCGGCGAGGATATTCATTCCGAGATTCCTCTGCCCGTTGATCTCGGTGATCTGCTTGATGTTGGTCGAGCCCGCGCTCGACACCACGGTTTTCCCCTTGAGATCATCCACCGTCTTCAGGTTGCTCGCTTTCTTGGACACGAACCGATTGGCGGTCACGAAATACGTGATCGTGAACGCCACCTGCTTCTGCCGCTCCAGAGTATTGGTGGTAGAGCCGCACTCGAGATCGACCGTGCCGTTTGCGATCAGCGGAATGCGCAGGGGCGACGTCACCGGAGTGAGCTTGACCTCGAGCTTGTCCAGCCTCAGCTCCTTCTTCACGGCGTCGACAACCTTGTAACAGAGGTCCATGGCATAGCCGACAGGCTGCTGCTTGTCGTCGTAGTAGGAAAAGGGAACTGAGAATTCACGGTGTGCAAGCGTGATGGCACCGGTTTCTTTGATTTTCTTCAACGTCCCGTCGAGTGCCCCCGCCGGCTCGGCTGTTGCACAAACGAGCGATGCAATGTCGGCGCTGAGTACGACGAGAGCGGCTGCAGCCCATGACGTGATTCGATTCATCTGTTCTCCCCTCTTGGTGACTGCCTCAGGCGATAGTCTGAGCCTATGGATCCTCGCCCACGTCGGATCCATGGTTCTGGTAGTTACGTTGTCCGCCGTCGAAAGGCCGCGCACTCGCCATGACAATCATGTGATCAGGTTCTCGCCTTCGTTCTCACCTGATCGGCCGTGCGAGTCGCTCTTGCTGCCGAGGATCCGTTTTCAGATTCGTTGACGGCTACCTTGCGGGCCTACGACGCCGCGCCGCGTCCAAGCGCTCCCCATCAGCACGGCAGGCGCTCCTCGACGCTGATGGTCCCCCGCTACCCGTGCGAGAGGCGGGCCACTCGGGCATGCCGAATTGTGCGGCGGTTCGCTTGCGGAATCCGACTCGGCCGAGCCGTGCCGGCCCAGCTTCGCAACGGTGTTCCGCAAAAATGCATGCAGGCCACGCGATGAGTTCGATGGCCTGCTGCGCGGCAAGATACCGATGGGAATGTCAGATGCGCGACACTAGAGCGAGATGACTTTTCTTCGAATCGTCATCCCGCTCTAGCTTATTGCTGGAGCATGATCTTTTTCCGAAAACCGGTAGCCACTTTTCGGGATCATGCTCTAGTGATGCTTGACCGGGATCAGGGACGGTCCGTTCAGATCGACGGGCAATATTTCGAACAGCACATGCACCATAGGCGCATCGGTCTTGTTGAAGACGGTGTGATTGATGTCGCCGGATTCGAAGAAGAAGTCGCCGGGTCCGTAGACGATGGTCTCCTTCGGCAGCACATAGGTCATATGGCCCGACGTCACCTGGCGAATTCCCGGGCCGACATGGTTGTGCTCGCCGACGTGTCCACCGGGCGCAAGCGTGAGCTCGGTCACCCGGAGCTTGTATTTCCCGTTGATGTCATTGAGGAAGCCCGCAAGCGGCGCCTCGAACTTGATCTTGGCAACCAGGCCCTTGGTATCGACCTTGACCGGGCTGCCGCCGGCCTGTGCATGCGCGTCACCGGCGCGCGCGGCCAATGCCACCAAAGGCAGCATGGCGAGCCCTTGAAGAACATCTCGTCTGACCTGCTCCTGCGCCATCACTGACCTCCGCTCCGACAGCTGATGCCATTCGTGGCGCAGCCTGGATGCCGGTCGGCCGCAAAACTAGTCCAAGGACTGGACTACTTTCGTGCGGACACAGCGTGTTACGCTGGAGCATGCATCTCTACGGCCAGTATTGCCCGGTAGCCCGAGCGGCGGAGATCTTTGCGGACCGCTGGACGGTGCTGATTGTTCGGGAGCTGCTGGCCGACGTCAGTCACTTCAACGAGCTGGAGCGCGGCCTCCCACACATGTCGCGGACCTTGCTTGCCGAGAGGCTGCGGCGGCTCGAGCAGGCAGGCGTGCTGGCGCGGCGCGCTGCTTCGCGCGGCAAGCGCGCCGAATATCGCCTGACGCCCGCCGGCCGGGACCTGCAACGGGTGGTCGACGTGTTCGGCGAATGGGGAGCGCGCTGGGCATTTGGCGACCCACGGCCGACCGAGCTCGATCCGATCGTGCTGTTGTGGTGGATGCGGCGACGCGTTTGTATGGAGCGCATCCCCCGGCGTCGCATCGTGATCCAGTTCGACTTTCGCGGCGGCCGGCAACAAAGCTATTGGCTGCTGATCGAGCCGCCGGACGTTTCCGTCTGCCTCAAGGACCCCGGATTCGACATCGATGTCCTGGTGACTGCCGACATCCTGACATTCTATCGCGTCTGGCTCGGCCGCGCGGCGCTCGAGGATGCGTTGCGCAAGAACCAGGTGCGCCTGGACGGGTCGCCCGCGGATATTCGCGCCTTCCCGCGCTGGTTCAACGGGAGTCCGATGGCAGCGGCTGTGCGCGCCGCCATGACCCGCCGCCGCGCGCATACCGCGAGCCGTGACGCAGACCGGCGGCCAAGAAGCGGCGTCGGCTAGCGGCGTACGGCTCGGTCAGGCTTGGCGAGCTCGCCGATGCCCTTGACCCCCAGCGGGTTCACCTTGCTGTCCTCTTCCGGCACCATGATCACCTCGAGCTCGCCGATATCGGCATTCACCGGCACCAGATAGTCGGCGAGATTGTCGTTCACACGGGCGCGGCTGCGTTGCTCGTTCTTGCGGTCTTTCGGTGCACGGCTGCGGCGCGCAAGACGCATGGATGTAATCGTTCTATATAACGCCCAAAGGAACGGAACTTCGGATGGGAGATGCGCTCATGGCAGCCAACGGAAAACCGGCGACGAACCAGGGAAGACCGCGCCTGCGCTCGCAATTGTGGTTCGACAACCCCGACAATCCCGGCATGACGGCGCTCTATCTCGAGCGCTATCTCAACTACGGGCTGACCAAGGAGGAGCTCGCCTCCGGCAAGCCGATCATCGGCATCGCCCAGACCGGTTCTGATCTATCCCCTTGCAATCGGCACCATCTGGAACTGGCCAAGCGGGTGCGCGACGGCATCCACGATGCCGGCGGCGTCGCCTTCGAGTTCCCGATGCATCCGATCCAGGAAACCGGCAAACGCCCGACCGCGGCACTCGACCGCAATCTCGCCTATCTCAGCCTGGTCGAGGTGCTGTTCGGCTATCCGCTCGACGGCGTCGTGCTCACCACCGGCTGCGACAAGACCACGCCGGCGGCGATCATGGCGGCCGCGACGGTGAACATCCCGGCGATCGTGCTGTCGGGCGGCCCCATGCTTAATGGCTGGTGGAAGGGCGAGCGCGCCGGCTCCGGCACGGTGGTGTGGTGGGCGCGGCAGGAGCACGCCGCCGGCCGCATGGACTACGAGGAGTTTCTCGATCTGGTCGCCTCCTCGGCGCCCTCGATCGGCCACTGCAACACCATGGGCACGGCCTCGACCATGAACGCGCTCGCCGAGGCGCTGGGGCTGTCGCTGCCCGGCTGCGCGGCCATCCCGGCGCCCTATCGCGAGCGCGGACAGATCGCCTACGAGACCGGACGGCGCGCGGTCGAGATCGTGCGCGAGGATCTCAAGCCCTCCGACATCCTCACCCGCCAGGCGTTCGAGAACGCGATCGTCGCCTGCTCGGCGATCGGCGGCTCGACCAACGCGCCGATCCACATCAACGCCATCGCCCGTCACATCGGTGTCGAGCTTGACGTCAGAGACTGGGAAGCGCTCGGCTACGACGTGCCGCTCCTGGTCGACATGCAGCCGGCCGGCAAATATCTCGGCGAGGAATATTACCGCGCCGGCGGACTGCCGGCGGTGTTGCACGAGTTGATCGGCGCGCGCCGCATTCATGCCGATGCGCTCACCATCAACGGCAAGAGCATCGGCGAGAACGTCAAGCAGACCGCAGTGCAGGACCCGGACGTGATCCGCCCCTACGGCAAGCCGCTCAAGCCGCAGGCCGGTTTCAAGGTGCTGTCGGGTAGCTTGTTCGATTCCGCCATCATGAAGACGAGCGTGATTTCGGAGGAATTCCGGCAGCGCTATCTCTCGAATCCGAAGGACCCGAACGCCTTCGAGGGTCGCGCGGTCGTGTTCGACGGACCTGAAGACTACCACGCGCGCATCGACGATCCGACCTTGGACATCGACGAGCACACGGTGCTGGTCATCCGCGGAGTCGGGCCGATCGGCTATCCCGGGTCGGCGGAGGTGGTGAACATGCAGCCGCCGGCGGCGCTGATCAAGAAGGGCGTCACGTCGCTGCCCTGCCTCGGCGACGGCCGACAGTCCGGCACCTCGGGCTCGCCCTCGATCCTCAATGCTTCGCCGGAAGCGGCAGCCGGCGGCGGGCTGGCCCTGCTCAAGAGCGGGGACCGCGTGCGCATCGACCTCGGCAAGGGCACCGCGAACATGCTGATCCCGGAGGCCGAGCTCGCCGCGCGCCGCGCCGCGCTCGAGAAGCAGGGCGGCTACAAATACCCGGAGAGCCAGACGCCCTGGCAGGAGATCCAGCGCGGCATGGTCGATCAGCTCGCCGACGGCATGGTGCTGAAGCCGGCGGTGAAATATCATCGGGTCGCCCAGAAATTCGTGCCGCGAGACAATCACTGAGGTGCGACCATGGCGTCCTTCAGGAAGGCGAATGCGGACTACGAAGCCTGGCTGCGGGAAGAACTCGATGGCGACATCGTCGAATCCGACCTGCGCGAGAAGTGGGCGAAGATGGCGGCCGGCCCGTTTCCGTTTCTGCGCGCGACCTATTGGCGCTGGGCGGAGACCATCCTCGACATCTGCCCCGACCTGGCCACGGCTGCGCCGGCCCTCGCGGTGGGCGACATTCATCTCGAGAACTTCGGCACCTGGCGCGACGATGACGGCCGGCTGGTCTGGGGCGTGAACGATTTCGACGAAGCAGCCGAGATGCCCTACCCGCTCGACTTGGTGCGGCTGGCGACCAGCGCCCTGCTCGCCCGGCCATCCCGGATCTTCAGGGGCAAAGACATGTGCGCGTCCATCCTGGAGGGATACGGCCGCGGCCTCGCGGACCCGCGGCCGCTCGTGCTCGACGAGCGGCGCGCGTGGCTGCGCGACTTGGTCGTCGTGCCGGAGCAGGACCGGGCGCATTTCTGGGCCAAGATGGACGCGCTCAAACCATCGAAAAAAACGCCAGCCGCGCGATATCGGGACGCGATCGTGGGCGCCATGCCGGACAAGACCTGCGCGATCGCCAAGTTCAGCCGGCGAACTGCAGGCACCGGCAGCCTCGGGCGGCCGCGCTGGGTCGGCATCGCCGACTGGCGCGGCGCGCCTGTCGTGCGCGAGGCCAAAGCCCTCGTGCCGTCCGGCTGGACCCGAGTTCCCGGGCGCGGCTCGCCGCTCTTGCGCTGCGAGGAAATCGCGCTCGGCCGTTATCGGTCGCCCGATGCGTGGTACGACGTGATCGACGCCACCGTGGTGCGCCGGCTGTCGCCCAACAACCGCAAGATCGAAGTGGTGGACGAACCCAACCACCTGCTCGATCCGCGCATGCTGCGAGCCATGGGGCGCGAGCTCGCGAACATCCACCTCGGCACCGGCAACCCGCGCAAGGCGATCGAGCGCGATCTCGCCAAACGCCGGCGCGGCTGGCTGCGCGAGGCGGCCGGCATCGCAGCGCAATTCGTGCGCGGGGAATACAAGGAATGGTGCCGGCGCTGAGGGTTGGCGCTCTCCATTGAACCAACAAGCCAGCAACGCCGTTAACTTGTTGTAACGGCACGGAGGAATATGGCCATGGCTAACCGTCTGCAAGGCAAGCTCGCTCTGGTCACCGCAGCCGGACAAGGAATCGGACGCGCGATTGCCGAAGCTTTCATCGCCGAAGGCGCACGCGTCATTGCAACCGATCTGGACGACACCAAGCTCGCTGGCCTCAAGAGCATCAAGAACAAGAAGCTCGACGTGCGCTCGACCGCCGCGGTCGAAGCCCTGGCCAAGGAGATCGCCGCCGAGTCCGGCCCGCTCGACGTGCTGGTCAACTGCGCCGGCTTCGTGCACCACGGCAGCGTGCTCGACTGCTCCGAGCAGGACTGGGACTTCTCGTTCGATCTCAACGTGAAGTCGATGCATCGCACGATCAAGGCGTTCCTCCCCGGCATGCTGCAGAAGCAGAAGGGTTCGATCGTCAATATCTCGTCCGCGGTCTCGTCGATCCGTGGCGTGCCCGACCGCTACGTCTACGGCGCGAGCAAAGCCGCCATCATCGGCCTGACCAAGGCAGTCGCCGCCGATTTCATCCGACAAGGCATTCGCGCGAATGCGATCTGCCCCGGCACGATCGAATCGCCGTCGCTCGAGGGACGTATCCGCGACCGCTCGCAAGCCACCGGCAAATCGCTGGCAGAGATCGAGAAGGCCTTTATCGAGCGCCAGCCCATGGGTCGCCTCGGCAAGCCCGAGGAGGTGGCGGCGCTCGCGGTGTTTCTCGCCTCCGACGAGTCGAGCTACATCACCGGGCAGCCCCACCTGGTCGATGGCGGCATGGCTCTTTGACAGCCCGCCCTGGCCCCTTTCCCCAGGGGTCTTAAATTCGCGGCCAAGGCACCTATTTGCGTACTATCGCCCGCAAACGGTTGGAGACTGCCCATGACGACGGCGACCAGGGCCGCGTACGTGCTTTGTACCTATCTGGAACCATCAATGAATCAATGAGTTATACCATCGTCGGGTTGCCGGATCTGCACGGATCGCGTGACCTTCCCTGTTGCCGCACGCGCTGGGGGCTACTCTCCTCATGCAATTTGAACGACTTTTCGGACCACCCGTGATGTCGAACCGCATTCCGTCGCTCCCTGCCGATCTCACGCAGCTTGCCATCCTGCTCGACGTCGACGGAACGCTGCTTGATCTCGCCCCCACGCCGCGGGAGGTTTTCGTTTCGCACGCGCTGCGCGATACGCTGCGGCGACTATGGGAGCGCACCGGCGGCGCCGTCGCCTTCGTGAGCGGTCGCCCGGTGAACGAGCTCGATCTCATCTTCTCTCCGCTGCAACTGCCGGCGATCGGCGGCCACGGTGCGGAGTTGCGTCCAGCTCCCGGCGCGGAACCGGAAGCGCCGCGGCTCCCGCCGCTCGATCCCGCTGTGAAGCGGCAGTTTGCGAAGATCGCGGAAGCAGGCCCCGGCATCATCCTCGAGGACAAGGGCTACTCGCTGGCGCTGCACTACCGGTTGGCGCCGGAGAAGGAACGCATGGTACGCGAGGCGGCCGCCGCGGTATGTGCCGGCCTCGATGCAGCATCGATCGAGATCCTGCCCGGCAAGCTGGTAGTGGAAATCAAGCAGGCGGGATTCACCAAAGCGACCGCGGTGCGCGAATTGATGACGTACCGGCCGTTCGCCGACCGGCGCCCGATCTTCATCGGCGACGACGTGACCGATCTCGGCGTATTCGAGATTCTGCCGGAATTCGATGGCATCGGTGTTTCAGTCGGCCGGACCGTTCCCGGCGTCAAGTCCTGCTTCGAGCGACCGACTGACGTGCGGCACTGGCTCGAGCAGATATCCCGCAACGACGCATACGCCACGTCATGACGGATCACGGACTGGATCTTGCCGTCATCGGCAACGGGCGCACAGCCGCGCTCGTCGACCCGACCGCGCGTCTGGTGTGGTGGTGCTATCCGCGCTTCGACAGCGACCCGATCTTTTGCCGGCTGCTCTCGGGCGACGACGAGAAGGGATTCTCCGACGTCGTTCTCAACGACATGGTGGACTACCAGTCCGAATACCTGCGCAACACGGCTGTGGTGTCGACGGTGCTCACCGATAGCAAGGGCGGCGCCGTGCGCATTACCGATTTCGCTCCGCGCTATCGGCAATTCGGCCGTGTCTTCCGGCCCCCGCAGCTCATCCGGATCATCGAGCCGATCGCCGGGCTGCCGCGCATCACCATCCGCTTCCGTCCGACCCACGATTACGGACATCCGTTCACGCGGCATTCCGTCGGCAGCAATCATATCCGCTATGTCCACGAGGGGACCGTCATCCGCCTCACCACCGACGCGCCGCTGTCCTACATCGAGCGCGAGGCTCCGTTCGTACTCACGCGGCCGCTCCATCTCGTGTTCGGCGTCGACGAGCAGTTCCAAGATGATCTCGCGACGACCTGCCGCGAATTCTGCGATCGCACCTGCGACTACTGGATGGACTGGTCGCGCGGCCTCTCCATCTCCTATGACTGGCAGGACGAGATCATCCGTGCCGCGATTACGCTCAAGCTCAGCAACTTCGAGGAAACCGGCGGCATCATCGCCGCGCACACCACTTCCATACCCGAAGCCCCGGGATCCGGGCGCACCTGGGACTACCGCTATTGCTGGCTGCGCGACGCCTATTTCGTGGTGAAGGCGCTCAACCGCATCGGCGCGACGCAGACGATGGAAGAGTTCATCTCCTTCACCCTGAGCATCGCGTCCAATCCCAACGAGGTGATGCGGCCGGTCTACAGCGTCGTACCCATCGACTCGATGGAGGAAAGAACCGCGCCCGAGCTCAAGGGCTACCGCGGCGACGGTCCCGTGCGCATCGGCAATGCCGCCGCCGAGCAGGTGCAGAACGATACCTATGGCAGCATCATTCTCGCGGCGATGCCGATGTTCTACGACCGTCGCCTGCCGCGGCTCGGCGACGAAGGCCTGTTCCGGCTGCTCGAGTCGCTCGGCGGCAAGGCGGGCGAGCTTGCCTTGGAAGCCGACAATGGGATCTGGGAGTATCGCGGCCGGCAGCGCATCCATACCCATTCGACCGCGATGTGCTGGGCCGGCTGCCATCGGCTCGCGGCCATCGCCTCTCGCCTCGGCCTGCCCGACCGGGCCGCGTACTGGAGCGCCGTGGCCGAGCCGGTGCACCACGCGCTCTTGCAGAGCGCCTGGAACGAGAAGCGGCAGGCATTTACCGCCGCCTTCGGCTCGGACGACCTCGACGCCAGCGTCCTGCTGCTGCCGGATCTCGGGGTTATCGACGCGGACGATCCCCGGTTCGTGAGCACCGTCAAGGCGATGGAGCGTGAACTTTTACGCGAGAAGCACGTTATGCGCTATGCGGCGGCGGATGACTTCGGGCTGCCGGCGACTGCCTTTCTAATTTGCCGGTTTTGGTTGGTGGATGCCTGGTGGTCCCTCGGTCGCCGCGAGGAGGCCCGTGAACTGTTCGTAGATGCATTAGCGTACCGCAATCGCTACGGCCTGCTGTCGGAGGATATCGACCCGCAAACCGGGACTTTGTGGGGGAATTTTCCGCAGACCTATTCGATGGCAGGCCTGATCTTGACCGCGATGCGGCTGTCGCGAAGCTGGGAGGATAGGTATTGGCGCGGCTGATAGTGGTTTCGAACCGCGTGGCGGTCCCGAGCCGCGACGGCGGCAATCAGGCTGGCGGCCTTGCGGTCGCGGTGCGCTCGCTGCTCAAGCGACACGGCGGACTTTGGTTCGGCTGGAGCGGAACGGTGGCGTCCGATGGGGACGCCACGACCAAGTCGATCCGGCAGGGCGGCATGTCCTACGTGGTGACCGACCTCGTCGAGGCCGACTATCAGGAATACTACAACGGGTTCGCCAACCGGGTGCTGTGGCCGATCCTGCACTACCGCGTCGACCTGGCGGAGTTCTCCCGCCGCGATCTCAGCGGCTATCGGCGCGTCAACGCGCATTTCGCGGTCCAGCTGCACGACATGCTGCAGCCCGACGACGTGATCTGGGTCCACGACTATCATCTCATCCCGCTCGCCAAGATGCTGCGCGACCGCGGCCATCGCAACCGCATCGGCTATTTTCTGCATGTGCCGTTTCCACCGCCGGAATTGCTCACCGCGCTGCCAAACCATGAATGGCTGATTCCGCAGTTGAGCGCCTACGACGTGGTCGGCTTCCAGACCGAGAACGATGCCGGCAATTTCGCGCGCTATCTCGAGAACGAGTGCCGCCTGCAGAAGCGCGGGGAATTCGTCTATCAGGCCGCTGAGCGAACCGTGCGCATCGGGGTGTTCCCGATCGGCATCGAGACCGCCGAGTTCAGTCGCGTGGCGCGGCGCTCCGAGCGCACGTCGCTGGTGCGCAACGTGACGGAGAGCCTCGCCGGCCGCGCCATGATGATCGGCGTCGACCGGCTCGATTATTCCAAGGGTCTCGCCCAGCGGATGGATGCGTTCGAGCGCTTCCTCGCGGTCTACCCGGACTGGCGCGGCAAGGTGACCTATCTGCAGATCACGCCCAAGAGCCGCTCGGAAATCCAGGAATACGCCGAGATGGAGCGCACCATCAGCGAGGCCGCCGGTCGCATCAATGGCGCCTATGGCGAGGCGGCCTGGACGCCGATCCGCTACGTCAACCGCGCCTACAGCCGCAGCGCGCTCGCCGGTCTCTACCGTTCCGCGCGGGTGGGACTGGTCACGCCGCTGCGCGACGGCATGAACCTGGTGGCGAAGGAGTATATTGCCGCCCAGGACCCCGACGACCCCGGCGTGCTCATCCTTTCGCGCTTTGCCGGAGCCGCGGCCGAATGCACGGCGGCGTTGCTCGTCAATCCCTACGATCCGGAATCGGTGTCCACGTCGATCGCGCACGCCCTGTCCATGCCGCTGGAGGAACGGTGCACGCGCCACGAGGAGTTGTTCCGGGTGATCTCCGAGAATGACCTGCAATCGTGGGGCGAGCATTTCCTCGCGGCGCTGACCCAGGAAGCGGCTCAGCCGCTATGGCAGGAATCGATCGGGCTGCAGCCGTCGATCCGCGCCGGCATCGCCTGATTTCCATTACTAGCAGCCGCGGCAGATCCGCAGCTCCGGATCGATGTTGCCTCTCGCGGTCGACCGATCCGTCGGCTCCTCGGATTGCTGACGGCGGGCCACATCGGGTGGCAAATCCCTCAGGGTCGGTTGCCGATGTCCGATGGGCGCCTGCGGCGTCGCCGATGCGCCCTCGTTGGGAGAGCGTCCTTCGGTGGCCGGCGGCGGCGATAGTGACGGCGCCGGAGTGTCCTGTGCCAACGCACCGCTCGCGATCAGCATCAAACCCACGGCCGCCATTGCAGTTGCTTGCATGGTCGTGCTCCCGTGAATGCCGGGGATATAAGGCAATGCCTCGCTGCGCCGCCGGTTCCACTTGCCTCGCTGCGGGCGGGCGTCAAACGCCGGCGGCATAAGAGGGCACCATATCCTCGGTCGTGGGCCGCGCGCGCTGTTCCACCGGCTTCTCGAGGCGCGTCAGGTTGAACGCGCTGTTGATGAGCGCGACATGGGTGAACGCCTGCGGGAAGTTGCCGACGAGGCGGCCGGCGCGCGGGTCATACTCCTCGCTCAAGAGTCCGACATCGTTACGCAGCGTCAGCAGCCGGTCGAACAGGCGGCGCGCATCCTCCCAACGCTGCTGCAGGATGTAGGCGTCAACCAGCCAGAAGCTGCAGGCGAGGAACGCGCCCTCCCCCGGCGTCAGGCCGTCATCCTCGGCCGCGGTGTCGTAGCGCATGACGAATCCGTCGACCATCAGCCGTTGTTCGATCGCCTGCACGGTGCCACGCACGCGCGGGTCGTCCGGCGGCAGGAAGCCGACGCTCGGCAACAGCAGCAGGCTGGCGTCGAGCTGTTTCGAGTCGTAGGACTGGACGAAGCTGCCGAGATTTCGATCAAAGCCGCGCCGGCAGACGTCGGCATGAATGGCCGACGCGATCTCCCGCCAACGATCAAGCGGAGCCGAGAGACCGAAATCCTGCGCACTCCTGATCGCCCGGTCGAACGCGACCCATGCCATGACCTTGGAATAGGTGAAGTGGCGGCGGCCGCTGCGCACCTCCCAGATCCCTTCGTCGGGCTCCATCCAGATGCGTTCGAGGTATCCAAGAGACGCCTGCTGCAGCGCCCAGCCGGACTCGCTTGCCGCCAGCCCATGACATCTCGCCTGGTGAAGCGTATCCATCACCTCGCCGAACACATCGAGCTGGCGCTGGCCGTGGGCTGCGTTGCCGATGCGAACCGGCGCCGAGCCGTGGTAGCCGGGCAGCCAAGGCACCTCCCATTCGATCAGCCGGCGCTCGCCGCCGATCCCGTACATGATCTGCACCTGCTCCGGACTGCCGGCCACCGCGCGCAGCAACCATTCCCGCCACGCCTGCGCCTCGTCGTAGAAGCCGGCATCCATCAATGCCAGCAGCGTCAGCGTCGCGTCGCGCAGCCAACAGAACCGATAATCCCAGTTCCTGATCCCGCCGAGCTGCTCCGGCAGTGAGGCCGTGGGGGCCGCCACCATCCCGCCGGTCGGTGCATAGGTCAGCGCCTTGAGCGTGATCAGCGAGCGCACCACCGAATCGGTGCAGTGTCCGGACGGTTGGCATCTCTTCGTCCAGTTCGTCCAGAAGCTTTCCGTTTCCGCGAGCACGGCCGTCGGATCGATCGGCGGCGGCGGCGGCCCGTGTGATGGCGCATAGGCGAGGACAAAGGGCACCGTCTCGCCCGCTGCAACCTCGAATTCGCCGATCGTGCGCATGTTCTGGCCGACGAGATGCACCGGCGTGCGCAGCACGACCATGTCCGGGCCGGCGACGGCGCGCAACGTATCGTCGTCGAGCCGCGTCACCCAAGGCACGATTGCGCCGTAGCCGAAGCGGAGCACGAGCTGGGTGCACATGGTGACGCGGCCTCGCGTCCCGTGCACGAGGCGGACGACGTCGATGCCTGTTCCACCCACCGGCATGAAGTCGATGAGCGTGACTGCGCCCTCGTCGCATTCGAATTGCGTTTCCAGGATCAGCGTGTTCGGCCGGTATCGCCGGGTGACGCGCGCCGCGCCGTGGCGCGGCGCGATGCGCCAGTGCCCGTGATCCTCGTTCCCGAGCAAGGCAGCGAAACAGGCGTCGGAATCGAACCGCGGCCAACACAGCCAATCGATCGAGCCGTCGCGACAGACGAGCGCGGCGGCCTCGCAGTCGCCGATCAGCGCGTAGTCCTCGATGGGTGGAGAGGTGTGACGTGGAGCCATGTCGACCGTCGACCTATTGCGCAAAATCGATGATGACCTTGATGTCGCCCTTGCGGTGCTCCAGGGCCTCGCACCAGCGCTCGAGCGGCAGCCGGCGCGTGATCAGCCGCTCGAGCCAACTGCGATCGGCGCCCGCGAGCGCTTCCGCCGCCATTTCATAGTGCCGGCGGTTGGCGTTGACGGTTCCGAACACGACGTCGTTGTCGAGCACCATGGTGCGGTTGAGGCGGCCGACATCGAGATCGAGCACCTTGCCGAGCTCGGTCACCCCGGTGAGGCAGACGATGCCGGCGGGCGCGGTCGCCGCGAGACAATCGCGGATGACGGCGGGCACGCCGGTGCACTCCATGAGAATATCGGGGGCAAGATCCATGAGGCGGCCGCCGTCGCTGTGATAGGTGGCGCCGAGATCCTGCACGATCGCCGGTTTCGGACCGCCCTTGTTGTGGTCGAGCACGTGCACGTCGAGACCGCGCTGCACGCCCATCAGCGCAGCCAAGAGCCCGATCGGACCGGCACCGGTGACGAGCAGCCGCCGCGGCTCCGACACCCGCGCGCGATGGCCGATGCGCTCGGTGTGGTCCCAGGCCTTGGCGAGGATGCTGGCGGGCTCGAGCAGGACACCGAGAATGCCCAGGTCGCGGTCGATCTTGACGGTGAATTCCGGCTCGAGGCGGAAGCGCTCGGCGCCGTAGCCGTGCCGCTCCTTGATGCCACGCTCGGTGTAGCGTCCGTTGCGGCACATGTCCCACTCGCCCGCCGCACAGGCGATGCACGGCACCGGGTCGGGCCGGCGCACGATGCCGACGACGAGGTCTCCCGGCGCCAAGCCGGAGCTCTCGGGCGCCGCCTCGACCACGCCGAGCGACTCGTGACCGAGCACGAGCCGCTTATCGCCCGGAGGAGCGGAGCCGTAGGCGCCGGCAAGGATCTCGCGGTCGGTCGCGCATACGCCGAGCGCCAGCGTGCGCACCAGAACCGCGCCATCCGACGCCGACGGCTCGCCCACATCGTCGAGCCGTGCCGAATTGGCGACGCCGGGCGAGACGGTAATTGCGCGCATTCCTCTCCTTGGATTTGGCTCGGCAGGAATTTGCGAGGACGCCACCTTCTCTACGCCGCAGCGGCGGAAAAGTTCCTGCCGGCGCGCAACGAAAATCAGCCGGTCAGCGTTATCGCTGATGGTGGAGAAATGGAGGAGGCACGGCGATGGAGGCCATTGGACGGACGCGATGGGCAATTGCAGAGGGTTACATTCCGTCGGAAAGCTCGTTTTCCGAGCGCGCGCTGATCTCGCACGAGACGGCCTGCATCCTCAACGCCGGCGACCGCGACGCGCATGTCGTGATCACGATTTTTTTCGCCAACCGCGAGCCGGTCGGTCCCTATCGTGTGACGGTCGCCGCACGCCGCACGCTGCATCTGCGCTTCAACGATCTCAACGACCCGCAGCCGATTCCGCGCGACACCGATTATGCCTCCGTCTTCGAATCCGACATTCCGATCATCCTGCAACACACGCGGATGGATTCTCGCCGCGCCGAGATCGCGCTGTTATCCACGATCGCCTACGCGGAGGGTTGACCATCGAATCCATCTTGCCCGTCGTCCAAACCTTGGTCACCGAAGTACTGGGGTGTGGAACTTTTTGCAACGCAATGCGTTGCGGACTGAGCGGGTTCCTGCTGGAGAGGACATTATGAAAATTGCGCAGATCGCGCCGCTCATGGAGAGCGTGCCGCCGCGGCTCTATGGTGGAAGCGAGCGAATTGTCTCCTATCTCACCGACGAACTGGTGCGGCTCGGTCATGACGTGACCTTGTTCGCGAGTGGCGATTCGGTCTCGCGCGCCAATCTCGTGCCATGCGTCCCGATGGCGCTGCGGCTCGACGCGAACGTCCGCGACATCATCCCCTATTACATGCTGATGCTCGACCGGGTGCGCGAGCGCGCCGACGAATTCGACATCCTGCACTTCCACATCGATCAGTTTCACTTCCCGCTGTTTCGACCCATCGCACACCGGACGGTAACCACTCTGCACGGACGGCAGGATCTGCACGACCTCAAGCCGCTCTATGTCGGCTTCGCCGACATGCCGCTGATCTCGATCTCCAATGCGCAGCGCAAGCCGATCCCCAACGCCAACTATGTTGGCACGGTCTATCACGGCATTCCGGCCCACCTGCTCAAGCCGACCTACAAGCCACGCGGCGACTACGTGGCTTTCCTCGGGCGCATCTCGCCGGAGAAGCGACCCGACCGCGCCATTCTGATTGCCCGCACGCTGGGCATTCCGATCAAGATCGCCGCCAAGGTCGACAAGGTGGACGAAGCCTATTTTCGCGAGGCGATCGCCCCGCTGCTCGACCAGCCGGGCGTGGAGTACATCGGCGAGATCGACGAGCGCACCAAGAGCGAATATCTGGGTGACGCGCGGGCGCTGCTGTTCCCGATCGACTGGCCGGAGCCGTTCGGACTGTCCATGATCGAAGCCATGGCTTGCGGCACGCCGGTGCTGGCGTTTCGCTGTGGCTCGGTGCCCGAGATCATCGATCCCGGCCTTACCGGGCTGGTTGTTGACACGATGGATGAAGCGGTGCAGGTGTTGCCCGAGGTCATGGCACTCGACCGGCACGCGGTGCGGCGGCGCTTCGACGAACGGTTTTCCGCCACGCGGATGGCGAAGGATTACGTCCAACTTTACCGTTCACTGCTCAAACGGTCGTCGCTGCAGGAGCCCGCCGTCGCCGCGCGGGACGCGCGCCCAGGCCGAACGACCGGCAGCTATCCCGGACTGCAACCGGAGCTGGAAAAAGAAATGAATTGACAGGGGCTTCATGACGACCGAGCGCGCGGCGCTCCCGAAATCGTTACTGGAAACGGCGCAGGACACGATTTCCGAAGCGCCGTTCTACATTCCGGCGACCGGCCCGGCGACACGGCCGCGCCGTACGCTCAAGCACGACGACACGTTCGTCGTGCTTGACAGCCATGGCGATATCGGCGCCTCCGCCGGCGGCGCCGACGGCCTGTTTCATTGCGACACGCGCTTTCTCTCGCATCTCGAGCTCCTGCTCAACGGCATGCAGCCGCTGCTGCTGGGCTCGAACGTGCGCGACGACAACACCTTGCTGACCGTGGATCTGACCAATCCCGACGTTTATTTCGGCGATCATCTCGTGTTGCCCAAGGACACCCTGCACGTCGTGCGGACGATCTTTCTGTGGCGGGCCACGGCCTATCAAAGGCTGGCGATCCGCAATCATGGCGACGAACCGGTCGATCTGCGCCTGACCATGTTGTTCGACAGCGACTTCGCCGATCTGTTCGAGGTGCGCGGGTTACGACGCGAGCATCGCGGCATCGCGGGTCGTCGCGTGGTGGGGCCGGCAACCGTCGTCCTCAGCTATCGAGGGCTCGATGCGGAGCTGCGGCAGACGGCGCTGCACTTCGACCCGCCGCCGAGCGAGATCACCACCACCACCGCCTCATATCGCTTTGACCTCGCACCCAAGCAGACGACGCGACTCTGTTTCACCATCGGCTGCGGCATGCCGGAGCTGCCGACGCCCGCTCCGCTGCTGCAAGGGTTGCGCCTGCTTCACCGCAATCAGCGCGCAAGGTCGCACAATGCGACCACGGTCGAGACCTCGAACGACCTGTTCAACGAGGTGTTATGCCGCTCGATGTCCGATCTCTACATGCTGATGACCGACACCCCGCAGGGGCCCTACCCCTACGCCGGCATCCCCTGGTACTCCACCACGTTCGGGCGTGATGGCCTGATCACTGCGTTGCAGATGCTCTGGTTGGATCCGCATGTGGCGCACGGCGTGTTGCACCGGCTGGCCGCCTACCAGGCCAAGGTCGACGATCCCGCCTCCGACGCGCAACCGGGCAAGATCCTGCACGAGATGCGCGAAGGCGAGATGGCGGCGCTGCGCGAGGTGCCGTTCGGTCTCTATTACGGCAGCGTGGATGCAACGCCGCTGTTCGTGATGCTGGCAGGACTCTACGCCGAGCGCACCGGCGACGACACCACCATCCGGGAGCTCTGGCCCGCGATCGAGGCCGCACTGGCCTGGATCGACGGACCGGGGGACGCGGACGGCGACGGCTTCGTCGAATATTATCGTGCGACCGAGCAGGGCCTCGCCAATCAGGGCTGGAAGGATTCCCACGACGCGATCTTCCACGCCGATGGCCGCCTGGCGCAGGGCCCGATCGCGCTCGCAGAGGTGCAAGGTTACGTTTATTGCGCCAAGCTTGCAGCGGCACGCTGCGCGCGACGCCTGGGCCGCATCGACCGCGCGCGCCGGCTCGAGGCGTCCGCGGATCTGCTTGCCCAACGCTTCGACAGCGTATTCTGGTGCTCCGACATCGAGACCTATGCGCTGGCTCTCGACGGCGACAAGGAGCCCTGTCGCGTGCGCAGCTCCAACGCGGGCCAGGTCCTGTTCACCGGCATCGCCAAGTCGGAACGGGCGGCGAAGGTGGCGGAAGGCCTCTTGCGGCCGCTGTTCTTCTCCGGATGGGGCATTCGCACCATTGCCAGCACGGAGGCCCGCTACAATCCGATGTCCTACCACAACGGCTCGGTCTGGCCGCACGACAACGCGCTCATTGCCCTCGGCCTGTCGCGCTATGGGCACAAGCGCTCGATCGAGCGTTTGTTCAAGGGCCTGTTCGAGGCCGCGACCTACATGGAGATGCGGCGGCTGCCGGAGCTGTTCTGCGGGTTCCAACGCGGGCGCGGCCGCGGACCCACGCTCTATCCGGTGGCGTGCTCGCCGCAGGCGTGGGCCAGCGCCACGCCATTCACCCTCATCGAGGCCTCGCTCGGGCTGCAATTCGATCCGATCGGGTCCGAAATTCGCCTGATCGACCCGCGCCTGCCGTCCTTCCTCGACTGGGTCAAGCTGCGCGACCTGCAGCTCGGCGATTGCATGGTCGATCTGGTCGCCCGGCGCAACAATGACAATGTCGCGGTGGAGGTCCTGCGGACGCAAGGGCCGGTCCGCGTCGCCGTGATCCACAGCAGCGCCGCAGGCATATCCTGAGCGTGCGCTTAAGCGGCGCGCTGGACGAGGCGTCCCATCTCGCGCTTGATCAGCTCGCGGTAGAGGCCATCCCGCGCCATCAGCTTGTCGGGCGAGCCGTCCTGATCGACCCGCCCGTCGCGCAGGACCACGATGCGGTCGAAGCTGCGCAGCGTGGACAACCGGTGTGCGATCGCGATGACGGTGCGGCCGTGCATCAGCGAGCTCAAGGCCTCGCGGATCGCCTCCTCGGATTCGATATCGAGCGCCGAAGTCGCCTCATCGAGCAGCAGGATCGGCGCATCCTTCAGGAAGGCACGGGCGATCGCGATGCGCTGGCGCTGGCCGCCTGACAGCTTGACCCCGCGATCGCCGACGATGGTCTCGAGGCCGTCGGGCATGGCCTCGATGAAATCACGGCACTTGGCGGCGATGGCCGCCTCTAGGACTTGCGCGTCCGAGGCGTTGGGCAGGCCGTAGCGGATGTTCTCTTTGACCGAGCGGTGAAAGAGCGAGATGTCCTGCGGCACGACGGAAATCGCCTGCCATATACTCTCCTGCGTCACCCGGCGGATGTCCTGATCGTCGATCAGGATCCGCCCGCGCTGCACTTCGTAGAAGCGCTGCAGCAGCGTGAACAGTGTCGACTTGCCGCTGCCGGATCGGCCGATCAGGCCGACGCGCTGGCCGGGGTCGATCCGCAGGGTGAAATTCGTGAACACCTCGCGTCCGCCGGGATAACCGAACGACATGTCCTCGAACGCGATGCGTGCGCTGCGCTTGACCAGCGGCGCCGCCTCCGGATGATCGCGCAGCTCGTGTGGGACGAGCAGCGTGGCGAGGGCCTCGGACAGGCGCGCCAGGTGCTGGGTCACGTCGACCAACGCTACCGCCAGGTCGCGCGTCGCATGCAGGACCGAAAGCCCGAGCGTGCACACCAGAATGACGGCGCCGGTCGTGGCCTCGCCGCGCTGCCACAGCTCGATGGCCCAGGCCAACAGGCCGATGGTCAGGATGACCGTGACCACCGCGTGGGATAGCCGCAGCTTCTCGAGGTAGACGAGACTCCGCTGCCGCGCGCCCATTTCCCGACCGAGCGTCGCGTCGAAGCGCTGGCGCTCGCGCCCGATGCCGCAGAATGCCCGCACGATCGACAGGTTGCCGACGACGTCGAGCATCTCGCCGTCCACCGCCGCAGCCTTGTCGGCGAAATCGTGATGCAGCGGTTTGCCGGCGGCGGCGAGGCGGAACATCGCGATCACCACAACCGCGGCGATCACGACCAGCACACCGGCCATGGGTCCGCTCACCAGCGACACGAAGGCGATCGCGCCGATCGTCCCCACGCACGGCGGCAGCACGTTCCAGATGAACATGTTCTCGAGCGCGAATACCGCGTTGGACACCGCGGTGATCCGGCTCGTCAGCATGCCCGGGAGGCGATCGCGGAAATAGTTCGGCGCGTGGCCGACGAGATGGCGGAACAGATCGCGCCGCAGGTCGCCGCTCACCGCCACGAAGGTGCCGCTGGCGATCCAGCTGGCGACCCGCCACGACAGATTGTCGATCGCGATCAGGCAAGCGAGGAAACCGAATGCCAGCCACACCTCGCGCGCCGGTGCCTGCGGCACGAGCGTATCGACCAACAGTTTCACGCCATATTGGGTCGCGACCGCGCAGGCGACGGCGATGAGCACGAACCCGACGATGGCGATATGCGTCGAGGCACGCCGCCGCAGATAGCGGGCGATGAATGCGTACGGGCGTTCGGCATAGCGGCAAAGCTCGTCCATCGAACCCTTTTCCCCTTCGCCGCTCGGGGTGAAGGTTGTTGCGGTAACTGATTGTAACGGCATGTAATATTTGCCAGCTGGCACCGACCCCCTTGCAACGCGCAAACCAGCAAACGGTTTCCGCGGAACCGTGACGGGGTGGTTCATGACAACGGGAATCATGCCTGACTTGCGTGCGGCGCCCGGTCACACATCGGTCCGTACGGCCAAAATGCGGCCGTCGCCCGGCGAACGGACGGCTTGCCGCTTCTCAGGGCAACTTTCTCAGGCTTTCGGCGGAGTTTCGGGCCGGGTCTCGGGCATCACTAGCAGGACCAGCAGCATGCCTGCAGCGGCAACACCCGCCATGCTGCAAAACGTGACGGCACTGCCGAAGTGATCGAGCATGTATCCCGCAAGCGTCGTGCTGAGCGAGGCGCCTATACCCACGGCGCTGCCGACGATGCCGAGGGCGAGGTTGAAGCGCCCGGTATCGCGCGTGATGTCGGCGACCACCAGCGGAAATACGATGCCGAGGATGACCGCGGAGACGCCGTCGAACACCTGCAGGGCGACAATTAAATATGGATTTGTCACGAATGCGAACGACCCGGCACGCAGCGCCAGCGCAACGAAACAGACGAGCAGCAACGGCCGGCGGCCACGCAGCTCGGCCTGGCGCCCGATCCAGGGCGCGAACCCCGCGACGATGAACTGCGGCACGACCATGCAGGCCGCAACCACCGTCGCCGCCCACTCGCCGGAGCGTACCGTCAGCATACTCCCCATGACCGGCAGCATTGCCGCGTTGGCGAGTTGGAACATGACCAGACAGCCGGCGAAAATCAGCAGCCGGCGATTGCAGAGCAAGCCGCGGACGCCGACCGTCGGCCGGGCCGAGCCGGGCTCCTGGTCGTAGCTTACGCGCAGCGCGAGGTCGCTCGACCGGATCTGGGTGAGGGCCAAGAGCGCGGGCGCGACCATGATGGCAGTGAGGATGAAGACGGCCTGCGTCGAGAAGAAATGCCCGCAGGCGCCCATGGTGGCGGCGGCGACGCCGCCACCGATGGAGGCAAAGCGCGCGTTGCGGCCGATCCGCTCGCCCAGCGCTGCGTAGCCGACGAGGCCGAGGCTGACCGCGGCGATCGCGGGGCCGAGAACGCAGCTCGCTGCCGCATGCAGCGCCCGGGCACCGAATACGACTGGAAAGATCGGCCACAGTGCAATGGCCAGCGCGCTCACGCAGATCGCCACCACCGCGAGGCCGATGGCGATGCGTGCGGAGCGGACCGCGTCCACCAGCGCGCCGCCCGGCATCTGGCCGGCCAGCGCGATAAGGCCGCCGGCGGTGAGAATGAGGCCGATGTCGACCTGCGTCCACGCTTGCGCCGTCAGGTAGACAGCGACGAACGGACCGAAGCCGGTCTGGATGTCGGCGAGAAAGAAACTGAACCAATCGAGGCCGCGCAGGCTCCGGGGTGATGGCGCTCCCTGCTCGGGCGGGCGCACCACGGCCGGCGACGGGGCGCGGCCGTCAACTCCTCCGCCCGCGAGCAGGCTCGCGGCGAGCGCTGGTGATGAGGTTGACAGGTCCCGTGCCTCCGGCGCCGCCGGGGAAACTACGGCGTCGGCGTGCGGCCGGATGCGTCACTCTCCGGCCTCCCCTCGTTGTCCTTGCGTCTGCGGCTTGGCTGCGATTTTGTTGCGACGGGATCGCTTGCGGCTGCGACGCGCCCACGTCCATACCAACGGATCAAAGCCGGCGAATTTGAGAATTCGAAAATGTTCCACGTGCAGAAAATTTTCTTTTTTTTGAAAGTTCCCATGAAGGAACTTGCGCGCTCGAAGTTCCATCCGAAAACGGGAAGGCTTGCATGTTGCGATGCGCCACGAGGTGCAACGAATTTACACAATCAGCGTTACCGACGGGCCGGATGCGATAGGAGCATCAACCATGTTTCCGAATCAAAATGCGATTTTCGAGCGATTGGAACTGACCAAGAAATTCGGCCTCGTGTCGGATTATCTCGTGAGCTGGACCGGACGTTCCGGACATCTCACTGCCAAGGTAACGGTTTGGCCCAACGACGCGACACCGGACGATGTCGCGCGCTCCTACGTTGCCAAGTTGCTGAGCGGACTGGTCCCGTCGCGTCGGATCAGCGTGGCCGAATAGCCTAGCTTCCCTTCCCTCGTGTCGCCCACCTAGTTTCCGCGCAGAAAATCCTCTGTATTGTGCCCCGACGGATAACCAACCGGCGGCAATGAGCACGGACAAAGCGAGGATTTCGACCGCGACCCGGATCGTTCGGCGGCCGGCAGGCGGCGCGCAGCGGCAGGTGTCTGCGGATATCTGCGTGCTGGGCGCAGGCATTGCCGGCGTCTCGGCGGCGCTCGAAGCGGCGCGTCTCGGCCGCAAGGTCGCACTGGTGGACTCGCTGCCCGCGCTCGGCGGGCAGGCCGTCAATTCCATCATCGGCACGTTCTGCGGATTGTTCGCCAACGGCACGCACGGCCATCAGCTCACCCACGGCATCGCCGACGGCATCCTGCACGATCTCGGCGCACAGGACGCGCTCTATTATCGCCGCGGCGGCCCCTCGAACACGACCGTGGTGATGTACGACGAGGTGGCGCTGTCGCGCTGGATCGAGGAGGCCGTCCGCAAGGCCGATATCACGGTGCTGCTGGGCACCATCCTGCGCGGCGTCACGCGCGACGGCGGCCGCGTGCGCGCGCTCGAGCTCGCCACCCGCTACGGCGACGTCACCCTCTCGGCAACAGGCTTCGTCGATGCGACCGGCGACGCTGCCCTGACCTGGGAGGCAGGTTTTGCCTGCCGCGAGCATGCCGATGGCCCGATCTACGGCACGCAGATGATGGTGCTGGAAGGGATCGACGAAACGCGGCCGCCGACCCGCGACGAATTCACCGCGCGGGCGCGCGCCAAAGCCTCGGAGTATAACTTGGTGCGCACCGACGGATTTGCCTTCATCTTTCCCGGCCGCGGCACCGCGCTGGTCAATCTCACGCATGTGGAGACGCCGCTCGAGCCGGTGGCGGCGTCGAGGAATGCACTCGCCGGCAAGGCGCAGACCGACGACGTCCTGCGCTTTCTCAAGGGTGAATATCCCGAGACCTTCGGCAAGGCCCGCGTACGCAGCTACGGCCTGCCTGGCATTCGCCAGACGCGCTGGATCAAGGGTCGCCAACAGCTCACTGTGGACGACGTGCGCGCCGGCACGGAATTTCCCGACGCCGTCGCGCGCACGGCCTGGCCGATCGAGCTGCACGACTGTCCGGAAGGCTATGTCTGGGAGCCGTTCGCGGACGATCACGTGCATTACGTGCCGTTCGGAAGCCTGGTCCCAACCGAAGCCGACAACATCGTCGCCTCCGGGCGCTGCATCGACGGCGACAGCGCCGCGCTGTCCAGCGTGCGGGTCATGGGCCCCTGCATCGCCATGGGCGCGGCCGCCGCGCACGCGCTCGATCTCGCGGGCCATGGCAGCGTGCAGCAGATCGATGTCGCCGCGTTACGCAAGCGCGTGCGCGACAATGTCGACAGGGCGGATTGAGACTCACTTCTTTTTGCCTTTGCGCCGCGGCGGGGGTGGTGGCGGCGGCGGTGCCGGTGGCGGCGGGCATCGGCACACCGGGATCGGCGCGGTCGCGACATTGCCGTTCGCATCGACCGTGAGCATCAGTGCCGGCGCGGTCTGGGCGGCGTGGCTCGCCGCCGAGTTGACGCCGGGCAACGCGTAGATGCTGGAGCCGGTGCCGAACATCATCTGGCTGGCGGCCGTGGTCTGCGCGCCGAACCCGATCGCCGTGCTCGAAGGAAAATTGGCCGACGTATTGCTGCCGATCGCGGTGCTGAAATGCACGTTCGGGCTGCCGGCGGTGGCGGTGTCGCCGACCGCGACGCTCTCGTTGCCGAACGCGCGCGCGGCCAATCCGAGCGCCATGCTGGCTGTCCCGCTTGCAGTCGCACCCTGCCCGACCGCTACGCTGCCCTGATTGCTCGCGGTAGTGTTGTGGCCGAAGGCCATCGCGGAGAGCGAGCTTGCATTGGCGTTGGAGCCGAACGCGACGGCGCCTTGGTCCGTGGCCTTCGCATTGATGCCAACGGCAGTAGCGCCGGTGCCGGGATTTGCGGTCGCGCCCAGGCCGCAGGCCAATTCGCCGTTGCCGGCGTTCTGAATGCACTCCGCCGGTGCGCTCGGCGACATCACGCTTTGGGCGACCGCCAGCGAGGCGATGACGAGAGGCGCGAATATGCAAATAGAAACAGCATGTCCGACAAGGCGCTGCATGGCTTACCCCACGGCACAGCGCTGCGGGTTGCACGCCGCAGCTTCTAATACCCAGGGTAAAGTGCGGCCGCGCTCGTGACCAGGGCCGCGAGTTGCAGCCGGCTCATTCCGCCGCAACGACCTTGTCGATGCCCGCTTGCGCGCGCGCCGCCAAGCGCCGCTGCTTCACCTCCGACAGCACCGGCTCGAGATTGAACAGCCGACGGGCATTACCGCCCAGAATGTTGCGCTTGGCCTCGACGCTCAGGAACGGCAGGTCGTGGATCGTGCTCGGCAGGTCCATGTCCCAGTGGGGATAGTCGGAGGAATAGAGAAGCTGCGTCTCCGCGTTGATCATCTCGAAGGTGAGCTCGAGCGCCTTGCGGTTGTCCACCATTTCCATCGGCTGGGAGGTGAAATACATGTCGCGCATGTAGTCGCTCGGCTTCTTCTTCAGCAGCGCGCAGTCCGACGTGCGCATCATGTATTCGTTGTCGAGCCGCTGCATCAGGAACGGAATCCAGGCGAGCCCGGATTCGATCCAGACTGTCTTGAGGCGCGGGAAGCGCTCCGGCATGCCGTTCACCACCCAATTGGTGAGGTGCAGCATGTTGTGCCAGGCGAAGCCGAGCGCGTGCACGGCGATGAAGCGGTTGGTCATCGACAGGCCGGAATCCGCCCAGTTGAAGGCGGCATGGAAGGCGAGCGGCAGGCCGCGCTCCTGCAACGCCGCGTAGGTCTTGGCATAGGCGTTGTCGTAGACGCCGCGATAATGCGTCGCCGTCACCATGAAGCCGATGACGCCCTTGCGGTCGGCGAATTCCAGCACGGTCTTGTAGCAGGCCTCGGGATCGTTGAACGGCAGATAGAGCATCGACTTGAAGCGCGACTCCTCGCCGAGGATGCGCTCGCAGAGCCAGCGATTGTAGGCCTGCGCCATTCCCACCTCGACCTCGACGCGCGGACAAGCGGCGAGATTGAGCATCGGGGTCGGGAACATGCAGGCGATGTCGACGCCCATGGCGTCCATCCAGCGCCGCATCAAGGTGATGTCGCGGTGCGGCGTCGGCGGCACCTTCTCGATCCGGCGTCCGGGATAGCGGGTGATGCGTCCGCCCAGCTCCTGATAGGAGCCGTCGGCCGACGCGATGCCGCCGCGCGCCGTGCCTTGATACTTGGCTTCGTGGCGCAGCACCGGATCCTCCATGTAAAGCAGGATCTCGTTGAAGGCCTCGGTCTCGTAGTGATGGCAGTCGACGTCGACGATGCAGAAATCCTCGTAGCAGCGCTCGATCGCCTGCTCGGCGGCGTGTGCCAGCAGCGTGGTGGTGTCGAATTCGGCCGCGGCGAGGTCGCGGAAATTGGCGGCGTGGACGTTCATCGGAAAATCCTTTCGTCTTCGTACAAACCGTCTCCGTCAACCGCGCGGGTTCGGCTGCCGGCCCACCTGCGACATCGCCTGCCAGGCGCCGAGCTCGAACACCGCCAGGTTGGCGGCGTCGAGCATGGCGCTGCAGCCGATCACGACGTCGGTCGGCGTGACCCCGCTGTTGCGGCCGAATGGCCGCGGCGCCGGACCGGCCTGCGCCTTGGCGGCGAACAGCCTCACCACGCTGGCGAAGACCTGGCCGAGCGAGTCGTCGGGAACGTCGTCGAGCCGATCCGTCTCGATCGCATCGGCGCAGCGCGCGGAGATGTCGCTGGCGAGCGCGGCGGAGGCGGCGGCTTGCTCAGACTGCGACATAGACCTCTCCGTTGCGCTCGATGACGTTGAACTTCTGCAGCCTGATGCGCTTGTCGGCCACATGCACACCGTCGGAGAGGTGAAACTCGTAGCCATGCCAGGGGCAGACGATGTGCATGTCGCCCTCGTCGAAGGTCTTGCCGTGATAGACCCCATTCGCGTCGATCAGCTCCTTCACCTGCGGCATGCGCAGGCCCTCGCAGGCGGGGCCGCCCTGGTGCGGGCAATAGTTGCGGTAGGCGTAGTACTTTCCGCCGTGCCGGATGACGCCGATCTCGAGCTTGCCGGCGTGCACGATCCGCACCCCGCCGTCCGCGATCTCGCCGTCCCGGCAGACCAGCACCTCTCCCATCGGCCTCGCTCCTCATGGACATATTCTATGATACCATATCATATGGTACCTTAGAGTCGTCAATGTCGGACGACGGGCGCGGCGGACAGGAGGAGCGGCGTGGCGGCGGAACGGCGCAGCGGATCAGCAAGCCAGCGCAAGGCCCCGGTGCGCCCGCCGAAGACCGGCATCGGCATGCTGCTGCGCGACGCCGACATTGCGTTCAACCGGTATCTGACGGCGCGGCTCGCCGCGCACCGCGTCACGTTCGGGCAGTTCCAACACCTGCGGAACCTGTGGGTGGAGGACGGCCTGACGCAAGCCGAATTGTCGCGCCGCATCGGCATCGAGATGGCGTCCTCGACCGCGATTCTCGACTCGCTCGAATCCGCTGCGCTCATCACGCGGGTTCGCAACGCCGCCGACCGGCGCAAGATCAACGTGTTTCTGACCGCGGCCGGCGCCGCGCTGGAGACGCCGCTGATGGCCTGCGCCGCCGACGCCAACAAGCGCGCCAGCAAGGGGCTGAGCAAGGCGGAGGTCGCTCAGCTGTTCGCGCTCGCCGGGCAGGTCATCGAAAATTTCAAGGCGCTGCGCGCTGCAGCATTTTCCGGAAAAGTGGACACCGGTTTTCCGCAGAAAATGCGCCCGACCAAAAGCCCCAAGGCGCCGCGCGGGCGGGTGCGGAAGATGCCACGCGCGGCGGAGTAAGGCATCTAACTTGCCATCGCTCGTGGTGGAGCACCCACCGCGATCTCCGCGATCCACGCGCTCAGCGCCCGTCCGATCGCATCAGGGTGATCTTCCTGCAGATAGTGCACGCCGGCGCCGAGCTTGATCAGGCGGCAGTTGCGCAAGCGCGCCGCATAGGCTTCCGCCGCAGCCGGTGAGATCAGGGCGCCGGGATCGCCGCAGAACATCAGCTTGGGATATGCGGACGCCCGCAGCGCGGCGTGATCCCGCTCGATCATCGCGTAAACGTCCTGCGGCTCGCCGGCGATCGGCAGCTCCCGCGGAAACTGCAGGATCGGCTTGCGGGACGCGGGCGTCGGAAACGGCGCGCGGTAGGCCGCCATCTCCTCCTCGTTCAGCTTGCGCACGGCCGCGTTAGGTACGACGCGTTCGATGAACGCGTTCTGCTCCAGGATCAGATGCTCGCCCTGCCCCGGCGTTCTGAAGGCCTTGAACAGCTCGCGCGCCTGCGGCCGCTGATGAAACTCCTCCCAGGTCGGCGTCGGCTGGATGAATTCCATGAACGCGAGTCCCGCGACCGCCTGGGGCCGACGCGCGGCGAGGTGGAATGCGAGCGCGGTTCCCCAGTCCTGCGCAACGAGCACGATCTCGTCGAGATCGAGAGCCGCGATGAAGGCGTCGAGATAGCCGACATGGTCGACAAACCGGTATTCGATCTCCGGCTTTCCGGACCGGCCGAAGCCGATCAGATCCGGGGCGATGCACCGCGCGCTCGGTGCAACATGCGGGATGATGTTGCGCCAGATGTAGGACGAGGTCGGGTTGCCGTGGAGGAACAGCGCGGTCGGCCCTCCCGATCCGGCCTCGACATAGGACATGGTGGAATCGAGGACCGGGATTTCACGGCGTGCAGAGCTGGTGGAGATGGTCATCACTCATTCCTTTCCGAACACAGTTGCAAACACGATTTTCTTGAAGCGCTCCAGCGGGTCAGGACTGCGATCCACCTTCATGCGAAGCATGGCGCCCTGCCACGAGGAGAGCAGGAAATCCGCGAGTTCCTCGGGGCCGAACGCGGATGAAATCTCGCCGGCCTTTTGGCCTTCGGCGATGCAGGCCGCGAATGGCGCGCGCCACTGCGTGAAGATCTCCGACAGCTTCGCGCGCAAGCGCTCGTTCTGCGCCGTCGTCTCCAAAGAGAAGTTGCCGATCATGCAGCCGCGCGACCAATCGGCGTCATCGAGCTTCCGAGTGATGATGTCGAGATAGCGCCGCAGGCGATCGATCGGCCGCAGGGTGGCGTCGCCGAGCGCATCCGCGACCACGCCGCTGAGATAGGCGAAGTAGCGGTCGAGGACCTCGCACGCGAAATCCTCTTTCGAGCGGAAATGGTTGGTGAAGGAGCCCTGCGGGCTGCCGGCTTCCGCAACGATGTCGCGCACGCCGGTGGCGGCATAGCCGGTCTTCCACATCAGATGAAATCCGGCGTCGAGAAGCTTTTCGCGCAGCGAGGGCTTTGGCATACGAAAATAATACGTACGTACGTATTGATGTCAAGCGATGTTTTCAGGCGCATGGAAAGCGCGCTACCTCAGAGCTTTAGCTCGGTTTTGAGAGGTGCGATCGGATGGCCGTTGCCGACGATCAATCCAATTCCGGCATCTCGAAATCCTGCCAGCCCGGCACGTCGGCGACGTCGTAGAACGGCTCGCCGAACGGGCGCGTGGCATCGATGCCGATGCACGACGAGATCCGCATGGTGCGGTCCTTGCTGAGATCGACGGACGGATCGGACGGTCCCGCCGGCGTGTTCTCGATCACGATCACGTCGCGCTGCGGCTGCACGCGGAACGCCATCGCCCACTCCACTTCGGTCGATGAGTGCACGTCGATATCGGGATCGACGATGATGGTCCATTTCGGGCGGATGTTGCTCGCCATTGCCGCCAGGATCGCCTGCCTCGCCTCCCCCGCGTAGCGCGGCTGCATGGCGATGACGACATAGAACGACACGCCGGCCGACGCCCGCACCGACACCTGCTTGATGGTGGGAAACTGCCGCTTGAGGCTGCGGAAGAACGATGCCTCGAACGGCACCTGCTTGAGGATGTGGTTCTCGGTGATCGGCTTGCCCGTGAGCAGGCCCTGGAAGATCGGTTTCCTGCGGTGGGTGATCGCGGTGATGCGCGCCACCGGCTTCTGCGACGGCCGGGTGTAGTAGCCGGTGTATTCGCCGAGCGGCCCCTCCAGCACCGTCTCGTTCAAGTTCACCTCGAACTCGATGACGACCTCCGAGGTCGCGGGCACCGCGAGCTCGCAGGTCACGCATTGCGTCAGCTCCACCGGCGCGCCGCGCAGGCCGCCGGCCACGCCCCAGTCGTTGGTGTCGTCGGGCACCTGGACCTGGCAGGTATAGGCGAGGATCGGATCGACCCCGATCACCAGCGCCGCCTTGGGCACGGTGCCAAGACGTTTATGCTTCGCAAGATGCTTGCCGAAGCGGTGGAACGGCTGCGCCGAGAACGAGAACGTGTCCTTGCCGAGCACCAGGAAGCGGTAGTGGCCGATGTCGGGCACGCCGGTCTCAGGGTCTTCCGACACCACGATGCCCGGCGTGATGTAGGGGCCGCCATCCTTCGGGCTGTAGGTCGGGATCGGCCAGCGCCGGATGTCGATGTCGTCGCCAGTGATGACCTCGTCCTGGCACAGCGCCTGGCCGGAGATTATGGCCGGGGCAATCGGATGGTCGAGCCCGCTGAGAACCTTGTCGAAGATCGTGTCCTCGTCCGCCTCGAACGCGAGCAGCGCCTTGCTGCGCGTGGAATAGACGCCGGCCGCCAGCGGGTAATCGGTGCCATTCTGGTTGAACATGATGGCGGGGCCCTGCCGCACGTAGCTCTGCTTCATCGCCTTGCCGACGTCGTTCAAGGCCACCGGCCGGTTGACGTCGATGAGCTCGCCGTGCTGCCGCAACACGGCAAGGAATTGGCGAAAGTCCTGGTACGGCATCACAATCTCCGGGCGGTCGTGAGAAGCTGGATTAATTCGTATATTTGCATTTAAGCGTGAAAAGAAGGAGCTTCCTCCGCCGCCAGCCCGGCTGGCATTGTCGCACATGGTAGAAGGTCAGCTCGCCGCCGATGACGGACACCAAACAACAGACACCTCCCGCAGAAACGAGCTTCCGCTTCATCGGCAAACCTGTCGTCCGCAAGGAGGACGAGCGGCTCACCACCGGCCACGGCCGCTTCAGTGACGACTTCAGCGTCGCCGGCCAAGCCCGTGCCGTCATGGTGCGTTCCCCGCATCCGCACGCCCGCATCCTGGGCGTGAGCGTGGAGCGTGCGAAAGCGATGCCGGGCGTGCTCGGGGTGTTCACCGGCGCTGACTGCCTGGCCGACGGGCTCGGTCCGATCCCGCACGATCCAGTACCGAAGACCAAATACGACATGAAGCTCGCCGGTCCGCGTGGCGGAACGATCTTCATCGGCCCTCACCTGCTGTTGCCGACCGACAAGACGCGCCACGTGGGCGAGGCGGTGGCCATGGTGGTCGCCGGGACGGTGGCGCAGGCGCTCGACGCCGCCGAGGCGGTCGAGGTCGAGTATGACGTGCTGCCCGGTGTCTATCATTCCGAGGACGCGATACGGCCGGGCGCGCCCGTGGTCTGGGACGAGGTAGCGGACAATATCGCGGTCGACACCCTGTTCGGCGACGCCGAGACGACGGACAAGGCATTCGCTGCGGCCGATCACGTCGTGACGATGGATTTTCACATCGACCGCGTGACCGGCGTGCCCCTCGAGCCGCGCGCCGCGCTCGGCGAATACGATGCACAAAGCGGCCGCTACACGCTGCATGCCGGCTCGGGCGGCGCGGTGCGGCAGAAGCGCGAGCTTGCCTCGGTGCTCGGCATCGCGCCCGAGAGCCTGCGCGTCCTCTCCTACGACGTCGGCGGCAATTTCGGCACCCGCAACCGCGTCTTCGTCGAATACGGGCTGGTGCTGTGGGCGGCGCGCAAGCTCGGCCGGCCGGTCAAGTTCACGGCGACGCGGTCGGAAGCCTTCCTCACCGACTACCAGGGCCGCGACCTCGTCACCAAGGTCGAGCTTGCCCTGCGCAAGGATGGCCGCTTCCTCGCCATGCGGGCGACCAATATCAGCAATGTCGGCGCGCGCTGCGTCTCGCTTTCGCCGCTGTCCAAGGGCGCGGGCCTGATCCCGGGCTCCTACGCCATTCCCGCCGCCACGCTGCGCGCGATGGCCGTCTACACCAACACCATGCCGACCCAGGCCTATCGCAGCTCGGGCCGGCCCGAGGTCACGTTCGCGATCGAGCGGCTGATCGACAGCGCCGCGTCACAGCTCGGCATCGACCGCATCGCGCTGCGGCGCATGAACCTGGTCAGTCCCGATGCCATGCCCTACCGCAACGCCGTCGGCATGAACTACGACAGCGGCCGTTACGAAGAGAACATGGACTGGGCGATGGACATCGCCGACTGGAACGGCTTCGACGCGCGCAAGCGCGAAGCCGCCAAGCGCGGCAAGCTGCTCGGCCGCGGGCTCGCGAACTACGTCGAATCGTCGATCGGCGCGCCCAACGAGCAGGCGCGCATCACGGTGCGGCCGGAGGGCCGCGTCGACGTCGTCATCGGCACGCAGCCGGCCGGCCAGGGGCACGAGACGAGCTTCGCGCAGGTCGTTTCGGATCTGCTGCACGTGCCGGTCGAATGCGTGAAGATCATCCTCGGCGACACCGACGTGGTGAAGGTCGGCGGCGGCTCGCATTCCGGCCGCTCCATGCGCCACGCCGCCACCGTGTTCTCCAAAGCGGTCCCCGACCTCGTCGCCAAAGCAAAGCGCATCGCCGCGATCGTTCTCGGATCGACGCCCGAGCAGATCGAATTCAGCGACGGACGCTTCAGCGCCCGCGACACCAACCTCACCTTCGATTTCCTCGAGCTCGCCAAGGAGGCCGTGCGCCACGACCTGCCCGACGATCTCAAGGGCGGCATCGCGGTGGTGACCGACAACGAGATGCACGACCCGGTGTTTCCCAACGGCTGCGCGATCTGCGAGGTCGAGATCGACCCCGACACCGGCGCGATCCGCATCACGCGCTATGCCTCGGTGGACGACGTCGGCCGCTGCATCAATCCGCTGATCGTGCATGGCCAGACCCACGGCGCCATCGTGCAGGGCATCGGCCAGGCGCTGTGGGAGCAATGCTACGTCGAGCCCGATTCCGGTCAGCCGCTGATCGGCTCGCTGATGGACTACGGCCTGCCGCGCGCCGACGCGGTGCCGCCGTTCACCACCGAGATCGCCGAGGTGCTGTCGCCGACCAATCCGCTCGGCATCAAGGCCGGCGGCGAAGGCGGCACCACGGCGGCGCCTGCCGTCGTGGTCAGCGCGATCGTCGACGCGCTGCGCGATTACGGCGTGCGCGACATCAAGATGCCGGCGACACCCTACAAGATCTGGCAGACGATCCAGGATGCCAAAGCGGCCGGCACGACAGGGAGCGCATGATGCTGCGCAGTCTCAGCTTCGCGCGCATGCTGGCCGACGAATCGGCGAAGTGGAAAGAGCTGCTGCGATCGATGCCGGCGGCCAACTAAGCGCATCAATCGATCAGATAGATCGGGCTCGTCCAGGCCTGATGCCCGTCGCTCTGCGTCACCCGCAGATAGACCGGAAGATCGGCGCCGCCCGGAAACGTCACGTTGTGATCTAGTGTCACGCGCCGGCTCCAGTCCTGCTCGGGCAGGCGATAGACGCTGATCTTGCGGCCGAGGCCGCCGCCGTCGAACACAACAGTGTCATCAGCGAGCGACGCGAGATCGACCTCG